>Ga0123355_10017068_pt1 | contig 11461 bp, 13 predicted proteins | sample TergutEmb28metaG_3_FD_89872 | JGI IMG/M metagenome (GOLD analysis project Ga0123355, IMG submission 89872) | Embiratermes neotenicus P1 segment gut microbial communities from Petit-Saut dam, French Guiana - Emb289 P1 | ecosystem: Host-associated > Arthropoda: Insects > Digestive system > Gut ...
AATTAGTGAAGTTGAAGTTGAAGTAGAAGAACTCACTATAGAAGATGTAAAAAGGGCGATAAGAAACTTAAAAAATAACAAGGTGGCTGGAACTGATGGAATACATCCAGAATTAATAAAGTACAGGGGAAATAAACTGCTGAATAGAAGGTATGAAGGTAAGTCATTAAGTAACAGGAGTTTTATAATAACTTTTTACAAGAGTACTTATAGAAATTGTTTGTGTTTTATTTTTGACATATTCCCCCTGCTTCTCAACACACTTGGTCCACCTGTCCTCAGGCTTGCGGATGCCCTCTAGAAAAAAGCTTTTTGGCCTGGCCTTTAACCAACTTTGCACCGCCTCCATTACCTCGTCATCTGCAAACTTCTGACCCCACAAATGTTCTTTCATAGGTCCAAACAAGTGAAAGTCTGATGGCACCAAGTCTGAACTGTGTGGTGGATGTTTCAACACCTCAAATTTCAGAGCATGTAGTGTATCCGCTGTATGGGGGCGGGTGTTGTCATGAAGTAACAATACTCTTTTTGAGAGAAGTCCCCAGCGTTTCGATTGTATCGTGCGCTTCAACTCGTTCCCTAGCATGTTACTGTATCGAGGACTAGTCACAGTTTGAATCTTTTCCTTGAAATGCACCAATAGAGGGCCATTAACATCCCAAAAGATGGTTAGCATGACTTTCCAGCGGAAGCCTGTGTCTTGAATTTTTTATTGGCCGGAGATGATGGGTGCTTCCACGGCATTTATTGTCTCTTACTCTCTGGTTCATAATGGTACACCCAGGACTTGTCTCCTGTCACAATTCAATGAAGAAAAGCATCTTTTTCATGAGCACGATGGTCCAAATGCTCCTGACAAATCGTCTGCCGTGCACCCTTGTGATCATCGGACAACTGCCTTGGGACCCATCTTCTGCACACTTTTCTATACCTGAGGTCATCCTGGACAATATTGTACACAGAGCCATGACTCATGTTGAATTCTACAACAATTTCATCAATAGTGACTTGCCTTTAGTCATGTATTTGCTGCTCGATCTGCTGTTTCACTGTCTCAGTTGCCACGCTAACTGGTCTCCCACTCCGATGTTCATCACTGACGTTTTGTCTTCTGTTTTGAAATCTATCCACCCGTTCATACACTTTCCCCTGACTCAAACAACTGTCTTCATAATGAACATTCTTCTGTAGATTTCAGAAGGTTTCACACCCTCTGACCTCAAAAAACGAATGATGCTTCATTGCCCTTCCACGGTGCAAGTTGATAGTGGAGCGGGCATGTTGACGAGGTATTGCTCAGGCTCATGCTGCTCGATCGTCGCTACCCTTATATGGCATATTGCTAAGGAGCCATTTTGTGTCCCAAAATAAGATTTTTCATTGTGCATACTTTCCCATGCACTTTAGATTAAAATTCCTGCTATTTAATGACTCCTTCGTATGAACTAGTACAACAAATGTGGGAGGAGGAAAGGATACCTGAAGAATGGAAAGAAACAATAATAGTTTGTATACACAAAAGAGGAGACAGAGATAAGTGTGAGAATTACATGGGAATAGCATTGGGAAATGCAGCTTACAGAATTTTGTCGTATATAATATTGGGAAAAATTAAACCATATTTTGAAAAAGTTATGGGGGACTGTCAGAATGGATTTAGAGATGGAAGATCTGTAATTGACAACATATTTGCGTTGAAAATAATAAACGAGAAACTTCGGGAGGATAATCAGAGTGTACAATATATATTTATTGATTTTCAAAAGGTGACTCTATACATAGAGATACACTATGGGAATGTATGGAAGAATTTAAAATTCCTACTAAATTACAAAAATGTGTAAAATGTGTACAAAAGACAAGAAGTGCGGTTTGAGTAGAAGGAACATTGGCAACTTTTTTTGAAAATAAAACAGGCTTGAAACAGGGTGCCCCATTTTCACCAATATTATTTAATTTGGCATTACAAAAAGTGATACAAAGTATAAAAATGGTTCATAGTGGTATAAGGATTGGTAAAGAACAATTAAATATTTTAGCATATGCAGATGACATTGCTTTAATTGGAAAAAATGAAATAGAAATAAGAAAACTTTTTGTAGAAATGGAAAACATTGCCAGAAGTTCAGACTACAGATAAACCAAGAAAAGACAAAATATATGATAGTGGAAAGGAAAAACAGTTTAAAAAAAGATAAAATAGGACATTTGAAAATAAAAAGTTACAAATTTGAAAGAGTGCAAAATTGTAAATATTTAGGAGTTATACTTAATGAAGATAACATTAAACAAATAGAAACAACAAGAAAGAATGAAAAATGCTAACAAAACATATTTCATGCTACAAAAATTTTTACAAATAAAAACATATCAAAGAAACTAAAATTAAGACTAAATAACATAATAAGAGGCAAAACATTAACATATGCATCAGAAACTTGAACACTAACAGAGAGAGATAAAAGGCAATTGAACATTTTTGAAAGGCAAGTGTATAGAAGAATTTGAGGCCCAGTATATGACAATGAAAAAGAAAATTGGAGGATATTAACCAATAAAGAAATTTATGCAAGTGTTAAAATCCTGCTTTAGTAGAGACCGTAAGGTTAAATAGATTACGTTGGTTTGGGCATGTACAGAGAATGCAAGAAAATAGAATTCCCAAAAGGGTATTATATATGAATTTGGGAAGAACAAGATTGAGAGGTAGACCAAGAAATAGATGGCAAGATGCGGTGTGAGAGTATGGAAGAATAGTTGGTGGAGAAGGGTGGAAGAAAAAATACATAACAGAGAGGAATGGAAGGAGCTCCTGAGAACGGCAAGGAATTGTCGCATTCTGCACATGCCAGTGGAATGAATGAATCCCCTCAACAACATGATTTTTGGGAAAAGGTTATTGAAGAGTTGTGTTTTTGATTTTCTTTACAAATTTTTTCTGAAATGTTTCTCATTCTAAGGAGAATTCAGCAAGGTATTGTCATAAATGTACAAATGTGTTTATATATAGAATCCATAATTCTTCTCAAATTTTAATGAAACTTGAATTTTCTCAACAGATTTTCAAAAATTCTCATATACCAAATTTCATGAAAATCCATCCAGTGCGAGCTCATTTGTTCCATGTGGACAGACGGATGGACGGACAGGTTGAAGTTAATAGTTGCTTTTTGCAGTTTTGCAAGTGCTCTTAAAAATGGTGTAAACCTTCACTATCTGATTTCAGCTGATATTGTAAAATTGGAAATTTCTGTACAATGATATTAAGTAAATTGATATTTTGTTTCTTTTTTCACATTTTTTATATAACAAGAGGTGAGGTGTAATTTGGGCTTGTGACTGTATATGCTGGAAAATATAACCAAATTTTTTTCTCTTAGGTATAAAACAGCAACAGAGCATCTGGAAAATGGTCTGTTATTTTTGAAGCGAGAAGTTAATTTCGAAGTTCATTTCTGGCCTGGAACTGATGACATTATTCAAGAAACAGCAAGAAACAGTCTTGAGGTAGGCTTGCTGCAAACGTTTGTTGTCATTTGTGCAGTTTACAAATGCTGAAATGAACAGGGACAGGCTTTTCTCCTGTGATTCTTTGGTTTTGCCCTGTCAGTAAAAATTCTGTCACTGCTCAATATCCATACTTATCTACTATTGACACCATAAAATCGTAGGCACCAATGGCAGTGCTAAAGAATTTTGCATGAGAGTTTATTGATTTCAGTCGGAAAAACTATACCATGCTTTAAACTTACTCTTTTTTGAAACAGGTCATAATTCAAATATTCACAATCTGTATTGTAGTGCTGTGTTAATGGCTGGCATGAAGAACAAAACTGAAAAGAATGTCAGTACAGAGAGTCTGTGTTATGCGTGGTCAGTTGGTTCCGGGGAAATGCCACTTTAAGCAAAACCACTCGAAGCGAGGAGTTTCTGTCCATAAGATAATGTAATTGTTGGTTAATGGGCACAAGGTTGATGTGTACTTATGAATAAACATTAATACAATGTGATAATTTTTAAAATATTTGTTGTTTTGTTATCTTAACCTTCAAAAGTAGAAGTGTTGGGTTTGATTGGATGGATGGAGGTGTATGTTGCAGGAGAATTTAGTGGAGGGGGGCACTGAAGAGGCAGATAAAGAAGTTTAGTTGATCTGTGGAGTTTTGGAGTGTTTGCAGAACTCACCATCATGTAGCCTAGCAAATTACAATCAACACTAGCCCTGATCACAGAACATGTGGAAAACACTGCCTCTTTGTCTGTGTCACCATTGCATAGTCATCATCATCATCATGTCATTCAAGTCAAGTTAATTGAGAGACTATTCATACCTAGCACAGACTTCATCATTACTAGAAGGGGGGGGTGAATAGACAATTGAAATACTGGGTGCTTTTTTTTTATTATTATTATTTATATATATATATATATATTAGAGAAAGAGGATGAAATTAGCAGAGTTTGAGTTAGGACGATTGTACCATATATAATATTCAGATCACATGATGGTTTGCAACATTCAGTCGGTACTTAAGCAGCAAATCCAAATAGAGTTAGAAATATACTGTGACCGTTGAAACCAAAGGATTGGCAGGTCCCATTTGAGGTCCACATGTTCTAAATGGGAAATAAAATCAGTATGGTTGCAGGACAAAAGTTGGCACTAACTTCGCCTACCGGTGGCAGCCGCTCTGTCGGTATGGTTCGCTCACGGACTAAAGCCACGGAGTTTAGTTTTAGTTTATGGTTGCAGGACTACAGTTGTTGGACTCTGATAATTGTGAAACTGTACTGAAGTCATTGGTTATTTTGTTTGCTTTGCAGGAAGTTCTTAAAGAATTACATAAAACGTGCCGTGCTTACCATGAACCTGATGCAATTTGTAGATACAGTAAATGTCTTAGTATTAGTTCTCACGTCATTCCTTTTGAACACATTTTCTACAGGTAAGTTTCATCATCTCAACTAAGAATGTTTATTTTGTGTATGAGAATTTTTCGACAACATGTTTTAGCCAGACTAGGCCATATGCAATTAATTATTCTTATGTATTCTTATGTACATGGGTCCATGCTTCGTGAATCAAATTTAATAATTGTCCAACAAGATGCGGCTTATTCGGTTTATTACATTTCTGTAGGCAGCTCTACATCAGGAGCTGGTACAACTGTAGTCACAGCTCCTGGTATTGATTAACTGGATCTACTACCGTCCACTCTCGTTCCGACTCAACAATGAGAGCGGACGGTAGTAGATCTGGTTAATCAATACCAGAAGCTGTGATTACGGTTGTATGAGCTCCTGATGATGGGTGTCAACACCTGAAACATGTAGAGCTGCATACAGATATGTAATAAACTGAATAAGTTGCATCTTGTTGGAAAATTATTAAATTTGATTATTCTTAGTATTTTTTTGGTATTCTGTATTACCTGACAATGACCCATCTTGTCAACAAATTCTCTTATATGTAATTAACATTTAGTTGTGATTGACATTCTTTTTTTCTATTATTGCATTATACTTTGTAACACTTTTTAACTTAAACATTGTAAAGCACAACCACATGAAGTTTCGAACTCATTACTATCCCAGCAACCCAAGTGAGAATGAAACAAGATATCAGTTGCTGGATATTTACTAGAGAGGCACACATTGGGTTAATGGTACCTTTGCAGATGGCCAGCTATAAATAACATAAGAAGCAAAACTGCAAGTATAGTTGGTGCAGATAATTATGAAATAAAGTCAGGATGAGTTAGGAGTTTCTGTTATAGGGGGGTGCTATGAGAAAGTTATTATTTTATGCCAGATTTTTATCACATGTGTAACCTTAAGAAATTGACAGTACCATTGCTTTTGCCTGTTGTGAAGTTCTCACTACAGGTCGTATTCCTTTATTGCAACATTCTATTAAATATAAGTGTCATAAAATGTAGCTGCATATTTGGTGGAAATAAAGATTTGAGAAGAGATTGTGTTGATTTTTGCAAAAATAGTGCTGTTTTTATTAAGCAGCAGTAGTTTCAGTGTAAGTATATGTGTCATGTGTGAACTCTTTTTTTTTCACTGTAGTTTTGTCCCTGTAAAATTGGGCATAAAAATTTGTATTCTCATAAATAAAGGAATAGGCAGGGTTTAGCTTAATAGAGTGCAGCCAGCCAAGAGGCATTAAACTGAAAATGAGATGAAATAAATTAAGAAGTGGTGTATATTGGCAAAGGGTGTTACAGAAAAAGGCATGAAACTAGTGGGGTGTAAAATGAGGTCTATGTGTATATTACATTAAATATGTTCTGGAAGTCATTATTTAATTATGACTGAATCTGAGTTACTGATATTCCTGAAGTTAAAGCTTATGTGACTGTATTGTGATTTTTTGTTTGCAGTGACCCGGATTTTTGTGGTTTTGTTGTTGTATACTGTCAAGAAAAGTGTAGAATAGAATACCATTTGGGGTGCTGGAAGGACTATAAAGAAACTGTAATGTCCCATGAAATTGGAAAGTTGTCTGACAAGGTAATTTCATATGAGATTTTATAGAATAAATGACATTGTAATCCATGTTTCAATGGTTTGTATTTTAGTGTCATCAGTTGCTTCTGGTGACAGCATCCTTTTGGCCTCCCAGGAGCTTTTTGACCAAACTGTATTCATTTCTTTTTTCTATCGTCTGAGTTAAGTGTCAAGACAGTTGTAGTCTTTACTTGCCTACCGTGAAGTATTGTGTGAACCTAATTAAGCCTAACTCACACATCTCCTTATTTTGAAAGAATTAGAAACTTTCATATTTAATGTTTATTTTTCCACTCCTTGAGCTACCTTGGATCCAAATGATGACTAATCAATGCCCAATTTATCAATCCTCATACAAACAAGAGGTGTCTAATGTACTCACTTAAATTTAATAACATGTGTTGAGAAGCACAACAAAGTTATTTCAAGATGATGTTCCTTTTTTCATTCTTATTTCTTGATCCTTGTACTTATCCAGTCATTTACATACTTTTGTTTCTGAGGGTCTTAGGTTCCCATTTCCCATGTCCAAGCTACAGGGGATCTTCAGAAAGTTTCCACACTTTTTCTCTTTTCCTGGCAGTCACCAGTATGAGGTAACCCTTTGAGAGTTGGCAGCACTGTAACTAGTATGTGATGTTTGAGCTCACTCTTGGTCTCTACCTTGGTGTCATTGTGTGCGTTACTGTCAAGCAGGGAATATGACTGCAGCGCCTTTAGTTTGTACTAAGGACGAATAGAGATCTGTGGTCCATTTTTACAGGCAGAAGGTTTGCAAGGTGCTGAAATCACGTGCATTTGTGTGCAGAGTCTGGGGACAATGCTGTTTCTTGGAAAAGTGTGTACATTAGAAGAGAAGTGTTCAAGAAAAGCCAGACAAATGTGACTGATGAAGAGTGCTCTAGGTGTCCCTCAACATGAACCAGTAACAGAGGCATTTGAAGATGCCGAAGCCATGGTTCTTGAGGAGAGAAGAGTCATTGTTCAGGAAATGGCATGGAAATTAAACATTGTCCAGGGGTGTACAACAGCCTTAGGTTCCACAAGATGTGTGCAAGATGGATTCCCAGGCAACTGTCAGAGGAGCCTAAGTACTCTCTTATGGACATTTGCTTCTGTCACTTGGAATGTTATCACAGCAAAGTAGAGAGCTTGTTAAATTGCAACATCACAGGGGATGAAACCTGGATATAGTATTACAAGCTCAAGAACAAGTGAGAGGACATGTAGTAGAAAAACACAATCTCTCCTGTTTCCTAGAAATTTAGACTGCGGCCTCTGGCTGGAGAGCTTTTGCTAATGGTGTTTGGGATTCCCAAGTTCCTGTGTTTGAATATTGTTATGCTGACAAGTGCATGGTATTCTAACATGCTGCAAAATGAACTGCAAACAGTCACTCACACAAAACAAAGAGGAAGATTCACAGGGTGTTCTTTTGCTACATGACAGTGCATGCCCTTCAGATACTGAATCAGGAAGTTCTTGACAGCATAGCACATAGTCAAGGTTTGTCTTCTTCTGATTGTCATCTGTTTTGGACCCTAAAGCTGACATTCAGAGGTCAAAGATTTACAGATGTTGAAGTATAGGAGGTGGTGCATGACTGGCTTCACACACAACCAAAAACTTTTTACTCTGATACATTTAAAAAGCTTGTAGACTGATGGGCTAAGAATATTGAGAAGTAGTATGTTTGTAATATCCAGAAGATAAATAAAAAACACCTGGGAAAACTGTACAGAGATTTAAGTATTCTAACAATCCTAGGTGAGCTGAATTTATCGCAAGTTTCTCATGTAGTATCCTTTTCCTGTAAAATATTAACCCACATAATGGAATGGAAGATTACTACTAAAATTATCTCATCAGTAATTTAAAATAAATATTATGTTCAGGTTTAAAGTGACATAGATGCAGGGAAATCCTGAAGGAAAGAGTCTGCTTGGCAATCTAGCATAGGTGGAAGGTTAATGTTACAGTGACTCTTAACAGATATGGTGGAAGTGTATGAACTGTATTCATCTGGATCAGAATAGGAAGAAATGGTGGGCTGTTGTGAACATGGTAATGAACATTCAGATTCCATGAAATGTAAAAAATTTCATGTCTAGGTGAGGAGCTATTAACTTATCAAGATGGACTGTGTTTCATGTGACAGATTGAACATAATTTTTGTGAGAAGGAAGCATGGAACACATTTGTAGTGTTTTTCATGTAATTGTTCATACTTTCATATTATATTTCATGGCACATTGTGTGTGGCAATCAAACATTGCATTGATGTTCAGTCTTTGACATTAAAACCTGACATCACTCTTGTAATAGCTGTTGGGGCAGTTATTGACCTCAAATTATTATCGTCATATTTAATTAAAACTCTTTCATGTCACATACAGAACTATATAAATTCTGAGAATGTTCATTTAATTCAGAAAGGTTTGATGGGGTACATGGCCTTCATCACTTTGTAAGTAACAGCTGAAGAGACTGGCAAAGAAAATACCTTTCTTGTTGGCAGAAATTGGAAAGATATTTTTAATATAATTAGGTATACAGTAGTAGCTTGAAATTTGCAGTGATACAAAATGTTATGTGTCACTTGTGATAGGTGAGAGGTAAATCACATACCTCACACACTAAAGGTATTGAATTCATTTGATTTCCTAAGTCATAGAGCACCGTAACATACATCTGAGCTCATGTTGACAAGAGGGTTTTAGAGAGCTCGCTGTTTCTCATGCATATGGTTTTATTAATGCTATGCTAGAGACATTATTATTCATCTTCCCTTCTTAAAATTGTAATCTTCCTGTTCTGTTATCCTGTCACCTCATGTAGGGTTAATGCTGCACTGGCTTTATTTTTTCATTGATATCTAGTTTTGAATAAGTACCCGTACCATTTTATTTGCATGAGTTAAAACTTTCCCATTTGGTACATCTTTGTTCATATTCAGCCATTGACTAAATATGAAATCCTCTCTTCACTTATACTTTTACCAACATTTCAGGAACAATATTTGGTATCCTGCTCCCTTAAGTATAGGGGGCATCTGCCTTTCTCATATCCTCTCCTTATCCCTTGCAGTTTTGAAATCTTTGCTTTCAGGTGTATTATTATTCTTTTGGCCCTTATACTGACCTCCAGATAGCATTTTAGTCTCCATTTATATTTCATTTCAGAATAATTTAACAACAGATTCTTTTGACTAGTTCCCACAGATAAATTTTGTTTGTCAGAATTGTTGCGTTGCTTAAGGTATTGGATTAAGAATGGCCACATCCATTATGAGCTGTATGTTTCTCCTCCTCTTTTTTTTTTTTCCTTTTTCTTTCTTCCCTGCCCATATTTCTGCCCCTTGCTTTGACATATGACATGGTGAGTGTAATGAATTTTAAATAAAAGTTGTGTGTTTTTTGGTCTGAGCTAACTACTAGAAAGTGAAGAAATGGTGTATCTTTAAAGTTTTATTTTTCTGTTTCTTTTTCAGGATTTTATAGGCAGATCTTGCCCAACAACAGATTGCATCACCCAAACCAATGAACGCTCTGTAATAACAAAAATTGAAATTGTGGGTGATGACGGAACTATCAAGGCTTCAATTGAAGCTCCCAAGTCTGATTCAACTACTATAGTGTCTAAGAAAACAAAGTAAGTATCACATTTAACCAACCACTTTTTACTTTGTAGAAAAATTTCACCATTTCATTCTCCATTGATATTTTTTTCTACCAGGGTGGGTCTTATGACAGATTTTTTTTGTTCTGTCATAAACATTCTTGTATCTCTGCCCCTTTCTTTTAATCTTTGTTTCTTTCTTATCTCACTTCATTGCAGTAGTGATTAACTGTCTTTATTTTTTAAACTCTTGAAAGAATCATACTCTCATTCATATGTAACGCATATGTTGTATTCCTCATATATTCTTCCATGTAAAGTGAATATTAATTGTTGTTGATAAAACAATTACTTAACAATATATTATTATCTCTAGCGTATGTAGAAGAACTGATGGAAATTCTTACGTGTAGTGTGAGTATGTGTAGTGGACAGAATTTCCATCAGTTTTCTACATATGCAAGAAATAAAAAAATATTGTTAAGTAATTGTTTAATACAACAAATAATATGCTCCCTGGTGATGGACCAGTAAGGTCTGAAACATGTAGGAGTTCAGTGTTTTTAATAATATTGTTGTGAATCTGATGACAGTTTTGTGCATCTGTTGGTTAAAATTACAGAAATTGGTTTGTTTATTTAGTTGCACCTGAGACATCCAAAGTTCTGTTCCTTGTATGAAAGTCTAATGTACCTGGTGTTAACCAATTTCAGTGGCTGATTTAGGCTGAAGGGTAAATCATGTAAAACCTTTGATATCATCGTGTCTGTAAAATCTGGGTTTTAGAATTTTAGTTTGGGAGGGGGGAGCTGCTGGGCAGCAGCCTCCCCCCCTAGGATGCACCCCTCCTGTGTAGTAACCTTGTCTGCAGTGCTCATGAAGAGAGGCTTGATCTGGGATGTATAGCAAAACTGCCTTCTCGTAAAATGAATTGGGCTTATAGAAGTCATGTTGACTGAATTCTTCTTTCGCCAACATTTTATCTCTTAGAGCTCATCTGTTCAAAACTACAGTAAAACCCTGATTTTTTTTTCACAAACCTTCACAACTTCCTGCCAGCAGACCATATTCTGAGCCATTTTGGTCCACATTACACCTACATACATGTTCTTAAGAAGCATATTAACCTTTTGGCGCCGGAATTATTTTTTTTAATTTTAGCACACTCTGTATATAAAATGTGAATAATACAGGAACCAAATACGTTAGATTTATGAAACAAACTGCATTTTGAAGAAGAAAAAACGGAGAGTATATACCATGTTTAAAATATTCAGTACCTGTATTTGTTGAATAAATATATAAAATGCAACGTTTAGAGGTTAGC
>Ga0123355_10017069_pt1 | contig 11461 bp, 8 predicted proteins | sample TergutEmb28metaG_3_FD_89872 | JGI IMG/M metagenome (GOLD analysis project Ga0123355, IMG submission 89872) | Embiratermes neotenicus P1 segment gut microbial communities from Petit-Saut dam, French Guiana - Emb289 P1 | ecosystem: Host-associated > Arthropoda: Insects > Digestive system > Gut ...
AGTATATACCATGTTTAAAATATTCAGTATCTGTATTTGTTGAATAAATATATAAAATGCAACGTTTAGAGGTTAGCGGTGCGGTACGACCACTATAGTCGTCGTTAGGCGTCAAAGGGTTAATCTCAGTAATTAACCAATTTATGCACAAAATTTTTGTTTTACAATAAGTTTATTTCACGCCTCTACGTGTTTCGAGCACATGTGCTCATCATCAGGAGGTCAGAATTGCATTACATAGCCTCTGGTACCATGTAATGCAATTCTGACCTCCTTATGATGAGCACATGTGCTCGAAGCATGTAGAGGCGTGAAATAAACTTTTCGTAAAACAAAAATTTTGTGCATCAAGTTGGTTAATTACTGAGATAAACATACTGAGATGCACGGTCAGCAAAACGTCAAAAATTAATTTGTTTATTCTACTTTAAAAGCGTTTAAATGCGTTGTTAAGCCGGTTACTTAGTTGCTACTGAAATAGTTACTTACACAGTGCGCTTGGTAATCTTAGTAAGCTGTTAGGCCTAAGTTGCTTAGTAAATAAATTAGTTACTTATAAAAGGTACTGGGAAATCGGTAAGCGAGTCAGATGGACAGCCAGTAATTTAACCCTTTAAAGACGAAGCCCAGACTGCTTTATTTAAAGACCCAGTTCGTACCGCGCTGTAAACACTTTTCATCTCGGTTATAAAAACCAATCAGTTTATGCTGTAAGTAACACAAATCACTGTTTGTTCTCAGATGAATACAAAACACATAAATACAGTGTCGGGAGAGCGTACAGTTGTTGAATGTTAAACCTGTTGGTGTATCACGTAACCAGTAAGCTTTGAACGGTTAAACACACAGTTCACCACAAAGCTCAGCAATGAACAGTTCTGTGTGGCATAAGCCACTGTTACCAGCTAGACACACATTATATCTAGCCTTGATCCCAAAGCATGACGTTTGATGGCTCCCAATGGGAAAAACGTGGTCTATATATATTGCGCAACCACAGGGCGGGTAAAAACAAATAAACCATACGTCAGATTGCTAAATTGATACCAACAACGAAATGAGGTTCGGTTTACTGTAGCCGCAGACCAGAAATTAAAGCAAGCGAACACTACGAAGATTGACTGGACAGGCTGATATAAAAAGTGTGCTCGTCACTCAATTGTTTCTAAACCGCAGCACCTCTCTGGCCGTTTCGATCAATATTAGTCCGCCTGTAGTAACCACTGTATGTATATAAATTCATTTTGATCTGACCACCCCCACCTCCAACTTTTCTTTGGATTCCTGCTGTCAACATTTTCACCTGTTTACGTTAGGACACGTGCACGACAGCATTTTAGTTCCGCTTACAAAACACGGTTACGAATTTTCTGTCGAATTTTTAAAGCTGTAATTCATTTCACAAAACTCAGCACTAACAGCATTCTTTTTCTCCACGGCGCAACAGACCCTCGTGGGCCACAGCCTCCTCCTGACCGAGGCTGCACAGTCACATACAGTTAGGCACACAACATTCGGTAGTACTTCTCTGGACGAGTGATCAGCCCGACGCAGAGATCTCTACTTGCACAACACACAACGTTCACAAGAGACAAGACATCCATGCCCACGGCGGAATTCGAACCCACGATCCCAGCATGCGAGCGGCAGCAGACCTACGCCTTAGACCACGTGGCTACTGGGATCAGCAACGGCAGTTTTATTAGTAAATATTAATATCGTAACCGGTAGACGTTCAAAGTAAAATCTCTTAATTTGATAAATAAACTGCACTTCTACCCGAGATTTCAGATTCTCACAGCAGAGCCGATAAAGTTTCATCTCTTCTAGATTTTGATGCTATAGACTCAATATGATTTAACTGTAACTTTAATGTTTAAAGAATAAAAACGAACACGACAGACCACAACAGTAATACACTAATCCATACAGCTATACATTACACACATATACAAACAGATATACACATACATACCCATATAAACGCAAATACACGGATACATACACACAAACACAAGTACTTAAACAAACAAACACACACACACAAACACACGTAGGTACACTTGAGACTGGCCAGCGCTCGCACAAACCACTACTGTTTAACGCCCTTTATGTCCTAAGAAAACACCATTACAGTGAGCAGGTATGGTGTAGGAGAGAGTGTCAGAAAGTAAGTTGTCAAAGCGTGTGTTCAGTGTTCTTCATACTCAGCTCTAATATGGACAGTTCAGATTTAACTGAACCGCTGCTTCACCACTGTCCCAAACAGTCTCTACCACAACTGAGGTATCTGTTACACCGTTAGAGCTCGTCTATCCGTCTCCTATCACATCATCGTCTCGCGGCTTTTTCCACCTCATGACCCTCCTTAAATCTTAGGCCGCAGACATTTTGCTTCAGCGCTGGTAACAGTCGACAGACGGTCATCGACGAATTTCCCTCCTACATTCACAGTCATTGCAGCTTCTTCAGATACCAAATTATACGCCAAGTAAACACACTTTTTGACCGACACCCTTTCGTCACTCAATACATTTATGAATAAACTGTGAATATTTCAAACGTACCTCCAAAACCGGATCACATAAGCGGCTTCAAGCTCCTTCTGTTCTCGTAATAAAGAATCCATTTAGCGTGTTAACTCAAAAACACAACGAGATCACTAAGTCCACGTCAGTTCACTTTACAGTCTGTCTTAGCGCAGACACTACGTGGAACCTGAACATATCATACTACTTGCAGGAACACGTCTAAAATGTTACAGATAAGCTGCCTGTGGCTTGAGGAAATGTTACCAGAGATAATGACGCTGTATAAGGTCTAGGCGTAGTGTAAGCGCTGTGAACTGACAAGATGCGCCATCTGTAAGTCCACTTGTTTTATTGCTTGCTGCTAGGGTTATTTGAAGTAGCATTTTGACCGTCTGCGCCAAATACGAAAAGCCACATGACACGCTGATCATGAACAGTGAACTGGCAGGCGCAGGGAAGGAAGCGGCCCCGAATCATTTTTAAATAAGTATTCTACAAGTCGCCGATCCCAGTGGCCGCGTGGTTTGCGGCCGCTCGCTTGCTGGGATTGTGGGTTCGAATCCCGCGAGGAGGGGGGGGGGGGCATGGATGTCTGTCTCTTGTGAGTTTTGTGTGTTGTCAGGTAGAGGTCACACGTCCAGAGGAGTCCTACCGAGTGTGGTGTGTCTTCCTCGATAATGAGGCTTTGGCCCACTAGGACTGTTGCGCCATGGTAAAAAAAAACTTCTACACATGTGATGAGACTGAAGAAAGTAATAAAAAATTATAAATAATACCCAGTGTCCAGACAAAGAATTTATGGGTCATAACGGCCACCGCGTCATGTACCTTGCGTGCAATTTTTGTCTCGAAAACGACTTTGTGCATTTTTGGTTTTCTTTTGTTGCCTAAAGAAACAACAGAAAGTAACAAAAATATGCGATCATCCAGTTATCTGTCTCTCCCCTTTTCGAGTTCTGAAAAACTACACAGATTTTCATGAAATTTTGCGATTACTACACTAGTCGGTGTCACTCTTACGACGTAGTTTATAGTCTCCTACAATCATGAAAAAACCGTGGCGGACGCGCGAACTTGTGGGATAAGCGCGACACTAGCGACACTTATTTTAGGATGATGATATGACGTACGGTAATAGAGCTTCGAATCAATAAAATTATATTTCATGGCAATTTTATTCATGAATATACAGTAACTACTTTTCGTTTTAGTTTTCGGCTTGATTCCTATGAGCGATGAACTACTGGAACTAGGCATGCGCAGTTTGGTGCGCAGACAGTCGTAATTGTACACCGTACGCAATATAGACACTAAGACAACAGTCACAGGCATGACAATGTGGCTAAACTTCGAGGTTATATATGAAAAATTAACTTTCGAACTTTCGAGGCTTAAAGTTTAGGACTCTGGCCAAATAATAACCTCTTCAGAAAAGCAAAACAAAATAACAACAGTACTATCTCCAAGACTAGAAATCTATGCTGTATAAAAGCAAAACTCATGCGTTCTGTGCGAATATGTACTAAAAATGTCACTGTACAGTTTCAATGTAACCGCCAGTTGGAAACTAATCTCATACCTGAATCTACAAAATTCGCTAAAATTATCTTCAGATGCCTGAATATCGTACAAGGTATTTAACAAAAGAGATGTCTCTCGTTCAGGTCTGTAAATTTCATTTCAAGTACTTCTTGACAGGTATATAGATTTAACGGTCAGATGAAAAATATAGGGACGCTTTGCTACCACTAAGCTCAAAAACGTTTGTCTTCCTCTCTCACATCTATACAACACGCGAAGTTTAAAACATACAAAATTATACCTTTACTTGATATTTTATACAGGTGCAAAACTTGGTCTCTCACCCTAACAACATACCAAAGATTAGAAGTGTCACAAAACCGGATGTTCTGGGAAAATATCTGGCTTCAGAAAGCAGGAAGTAATAGATGTTTGGTGAAAAATGCACAACATTAAGCATAATAAATTAAACAAGTTATGGAATATCATTACGGGCATAGAATCAAGAGGAATGAGATGGATGTGAACTGTAGGACGGAAAGGATATATAAAAAATTCCTAGAAATTTTAATCGGGGGGAAGCGATTACAGGATGATCTAGTATTAGATGGAAGGACAATGTTGAAATTGATCTTAAATACACAGATTCTAAGCCCAAGGACGTGGCCTGGATTTTCGGGGCCAGGATAGTGGAGGCCTTTGGTGAATACGATACTGACATTCTGGGTTTCACAAAAGTCACAAAACTTCTCATCTGGTTGACGTCTATTAGTTATCTTACGCAAACGTGCTCCATGGATTTAGTATATTTATCAAAATGTAAGAGACAAGTCATAAATGCCTATTCGTATTCCCAAGTATCTGTTGTTTGACATCCTGTGGACCGTGCATCATGATATATTTGCGTAATAAGGACCAATAAGATGGACTTTTAATTAGTTTAATCTTATTTATTTAATTTCTTTCAATAATCATCCTCTAAATGTCTCGAATAGATTAAGTATTCATCATCAGGAGGTAGTTTACTGTGTATACAGCATATGGCATTTATCATTCACGATCGTGCTAGCGGCTAGTCAACGTAGATGCATGATAAATACCATAAGCTGCGTGTGTGTGTGTGTGTGTGTGTATACACACATACATATATATATATATATACATATATGCTGTATAAACTACCTCCTGATGATGAATAGTTAATCTACTCGAAACACGTAGAGGATGATTATTGAAAGAAATTTTTAAAAAGTGCACCTTCTTGGTCCTTATTACGCAAAAATATCTGTTGTTTATTAATTCCTCCCTGGTCGCAGTTCTGATTTCCCAAGAAAAAATATATGAACGAAAAATATCTGAGTGGAACAAAAGATGAGACCAGTGCGGGCTACAAAACCCCAAGGAATGCTTTTAATATGAAAATGTGTGGCGTTTACTTCACCTAGGCCTGTAACTTTGATTTCAGAAGTTAAGTTTCTCCACTATCCCATTCCTGTTTTAATTGTGTTGAACTACGAAAGACGTACAAGCTGCAGTACTCCTCCTTTCTTCTTCAGACAGTAGTCGTCTATATTAAGGACACCAACTGGCCAGTCACCTTACTTCACACAGTCATTCCGAGCTAACGCCCGAGCACCTGCATGATTAATACCACGATGCGCCGTTTTGAAGTGCGCTGTGATTAAGTTCAAGGCAGGTGATTCATGCGGAACATGGAATTGATGTGTAACAGTATCAGGTCACACCGGGGTCACACGTGCAGCACTGTGCTTCCCCTGCCACAGGCATGGAAAACGTGGAACAGCCTGTTGAGAAAACTGTGCTGCTTACATATAGAAAACAATCTATAGATAAAAATGACAGTGGCAATCAACTATATTAAGGGATACAGGAACCCCTTTCAGATACAGCCTATATTACGAGATACAATATATCCAGCAGTAAGGGATACTCGCTCAAAAAATCTACAAGCCCGCTCAAATATTCTTCATTAATAATCTGCAGTACATAATGTAACTCACTGCGTGTCTGAGCAGGTGTTGGAAATAACCATTTTCCGATCTCAGGCATGCTTGATACCTGGTGAAATGTTTAGTGGAAAGTTACTCTTGCGGAGATTTATAGAAGACACTGGGGCGTCTTCCACCAGAAGTACATACTAGTTGGTTGTTAGCTGTATAGATAAGTAGCGCATACATGGATATCATGCAACATTACTGCAGCCGAACATAAGTAGCCTGTCGGACCACCCGTTGTGTGAAGGAAGTCCTGTCCCTCAACCCTCTCGCTTTTACCCATGTCCCTCCGGACGTGACAACTTCAAAGCTGTGCAAGGACTTGAAATTTGGAAATTCTGTTTGGCGTTGTGTTTACAAAATTTGTGGTTTATTTTGGCGAAGAATTAGCGACTTTCAATTATGTTGTGGGCGTTTTCCTCGCACGGAAATTTAAGCGCGCTCTCTCTCTTTTTAAAGAATTTTTTAATTGGTCAGCCAAGGAAAGTAAAACCTTTTCGTTGTCCGACCAATCACTACAGGAAAGGGTGTTGCAGGTATCGCCCTGGAGAGTGAGAGCAGAAGGGCAGAATGGACGACTTGGGAGACAGTGTGTGGTGTTCAGCGGGTGCAGAAAAAAAGCTACAATTATAAAAAACGAGGTGATATCAATAAATCAGTTAAATTACAACGCGAATGAGAAATCTCACGTTACCGAAGAGTTTGCCAGCAAAACTACAAGGCACTGAAACAATATTTACAGTTCTTATCTAGAATCTGCCGATACTGCGCGCCAGATTTATTTCGCTACGTTTTTCCTGTGTGGGTTGATTGTTCGTACACGAGTCGTCTTTCGAAGTTCCTCACAGATAACAGTCACAATGGGTTAGATAAGGCTAACGAGCAGTCCATAAAGAGCAGCTAATTATTCGGTCGCCAAAAGTATTACGTAAGGTCGCCGCTGAATATGGCTGTGTGGGTGATTGTATTGTCTTTTTCGGAGAAACCTGTAGTCCCTATCCTCATCACTTGAATTTTCAAGAAAGAAAAAAAAAACGTTGCCAGAATGAATCCATTGTAACTGTCTGACTTTGCTCCTGAAAAGAAGACGGGTCTGACTAGTCTTGTCGCACTAGCAGCACACCACACTCTAAATTTAGTGTGAGGTAACCGCAGCTCGTGTGCTGGACTGGGATTATCTACCTACCCGTGTCCGTTATTTATAGTATTTACGTGACTAAGTAAACTCTTCTGTAAAATAACCAGCAAAGGACCGACTTCACCACTAACACTGCTTCACATGCTCAGTTACAAACACACAGTACAGTCTGCCTGTTGGAGCTGTTTCAAACCGTAAATTGGTAGGTTTCAAACAAAAGTTTGCATACAGATTTCCTGTGATAGCTGTCCTAAAGGTTTTCGCGGAAATGCTTCTAATAGCGCTCTTATTGTCTAACGTTTCTTCCGAAAGAATACTTCGTGCATGCTGTCGCTTGTACACTAACAAGGAACCTGCTGTTCAAAATTACTTACCAGCCGATATATTGTTGATTTCGAAGGAACGCGTCGAGTGAGCGACTGTTCGTTTCACAAAAAGAAATTTGCACCATAGATACAGTCAATGGTAAAGATAAAGCTGTTTCTGTGGACGCCATAAGTCGATATGGTAGGATTTGTGGTTAGCTCCATTCCTAATTTCGGCGCTAGATGGAGGCGAGTGCTTAGTTTCATGTCCGGAAGTCTTACTTGCGTAGAAAGAGTCCTCGGTACTTACTGAATATAACACTGGGTGGGCCCACAGCCGACTGGACCCTTTGGGAATAAGAAAGATGGATGTCCCTGCAGAGAATAGCAACAAGATTCCTCAATCGTCCGTCCCATAATCTAGTGACTAGACCAATTAGGCTATCCCGGTTACCTTTGTTACCTAGTTAGCTAGTTAGTTATGTAAAGAATGGTTTCATTTGATTTAACTAAACCTGCATAAAATTGTCCTATCATTGTAGATCTACTAAAATAAATTCCACCGACACACATCTTTGTGGTGCTCAAATACTCGTAGTAATACCGGTATGCGAGAGAGAAAGGCCAACCCCAATGCCGTGTGCTCAGTTTTGAAAGTCCACCAGACGTAACGCGAGCAGGAACGTTCGGTACCAGCACCTGAAGCGAAGGGCACCTTCAAATTAATCTAATCTTGAAGAACGCTTGTCAATATGCCATACTTATTTTGGGCTTGGCTGTCTTGCAGCCATTTCTAGGTGATGAATGGACTCTCACACAATAATGTATTTATTGTGAAGGCAACTGGATGAACCAGGATGCACCACGGTATTAAATTAACGGCACGAGGGCAGATCACGAGCTCGTAGTGTATTCTCGTCCATCACTGACTCCTAGCCTCGCTGGCAGATAATAGTATCGCTAGCTCTCATTTCGTACCCTCAGTCGTTTCACGTTCTACAGTACACGATTCCGTCACTGAAGCTGGTGTACTCTGTTATCAAAGGTCACCTACTCGATCCAAAGGCCAGTTTGAGACAGCCAAGTCTTCAGCCTCGGCAACAAACCACACGTTTGCCCGTATATGTACTATGATTTCCAAAAACGTGGGAAATTTTGGGACGATATTTTGCTACCTAAAAAGGAATGAAAAACGCTGTATGGCTTCGAGATGGCAGACGTTCGGGTGTTTGCTGAATGAAATCCAAATACGATTCCTCCGCTTCCTCCTCTGAGCTGTTAAAAGCACAGGAAACTTTTAAAGTCAGAAGTGAAATAAATTACACAGAAGACAAGTCAATCGTCATGACGTACAGCGAGGCCTGTACCGATGGTCACCATATCGAGCTGCTGCTGCTGTCGCCTGTCTCCGAGGTACTAACGACACAGTACGATACGGAGCATGCAAGACCATCTGAAGCCATGTCGCAATGACAACAAAATGTACGTTACGACAGGGCAAAAAGGCACTATTCCAAGCCGCTTTTGCTATGGTAACCAAGAATATGGATAAATAAAACAATTAGCAAAGAACTACTTGAAGCCGGTGTCGCCACGATAGCCTGGATTAGTTTGTTAAGTTAACCACTATCGACAGACGTCGCACGTGATGATGCATCAACTACTGAAGTTACGTAATGTAGCATCTCCTCATATACGAGTATAATAAATAGCCGCCTGTATTCGATCCGACCGCCAAATGCTATAGGCCCACAGGCCCATATTGTTAAACTGTTGGCAATGTGCGTGCGTGCATGCGCGTGTGTAGAAATTCAACAGTGGTAAGTGCAGTAAAATTTTGCTGGGGGAGGTCAATACTAATACATCATGAGGCAAGGAGAAAATTCAAGTAGACTGGCACGTTCGGACGTGTCCGTAGGTACAGTGCTGAATCGTCAGCAACGCCGATGTGACAACGTACACGTATCTCGCATGGCACAAAGTGTTCGGTTAGGACCAGCGCCGTCTGCTTCCAGTGACGTCCCTTCAGTTTACGTTGTCTTAACAAACGACCTACCATACAAAATCAAGTGCGTAACACCAAGTGACAATGTGTGCCTTCTTGAAAAATCCGGTCCGCCGCTTTCAAGCTTATTGGTCATTCCACTCTCACATTGCAACGCTAAGGTCACCTGGCATCTAAGGAGATAAGAGGATAAAAGGAAAGTGAGGAAGGGTGACTTTTTCCGTCAGTAACAACCCGCTTTCAGCTTACGTGGACTCAGAAATTTCAGACGGTGTATCGGACAGCCAAGCTGCTCAGTTTCGCAGCTTATTCCTGTACAATGACGTCAACAACTGCCTGCTCTTGACAGCATGACCTCCCTCGCAAAATATCAACGAGTTTACTAGAGAGGCATAATCACCGATCCTGCAGTAATGGGCATACTGAATGTGAGTGGACACAGTAGGAAGGGCGCTTCACTGCGGTCGGGGTTGAATTTGCAGCCGAAATCTGACAGCCAAGAGAGGCCTGCACACTGAAACGGACTTCTGATGTTCCCTCACTCAAGGTTTATGAAACTGAGTGTGAGAAAGTACAGTTTAGAGTAAACAGAGTGTTTCATTAAGTTCCGTCGTACTTCCTGTTCTTCATTGGTACCTGGTGTTCCCTGATTTAGCGAGAAATGCATACAATTTAAAAAAAAACCGCTAGTTAAAATATTTTGAGTCGCCAGCTATTACCACAATTTCGAAACTACTCGACCCGTATAACACTGAAAATGTAGGAAATCGTACATACGAGCACTTTAACTTTTGGCCCGCTGCAATACTATTAAGTTTCCTGCAACACATGGTGCAGATGCAAAACAGTTATGACGAACTGTATCCCACTGCACTGTGAACAGTGACACACTATTTTACGTTACGTTTTGCTGCATGTACCACATCAGAACAGTTGCAGATTTCACTGAGATACGTGTCTTAACGCGATTACAGAACTTTCTGTCACTTAACTATTTCAAAACTGGCAGATTTGATCCTAAATAAACAAGGTGGGAAAGTGTGGATTGCTATCGCCTGACTCAGCAAATAGTCGAGCGCCAGCCGGATCCTTCGAGTCTAACCGGTGGGGAATTTCTTCACTGGAGGAACGAATGAAGGAAGGAATAAGCGATGCCATGCTCCACGAAGGTGGATGGAGCTGAGTGTCGTGTAGAGTACGAAGAGGGGAGGGGGGTTGTACATAGTGCAGCCGCGGAGAAATATCTGTGCTATGGGTCTGCCCGACAAGAAGGGAAGAGCTTCCGGCTGTTTCGGCCGATTTCGCGCTCGCCACACGACTCACTGTACCGACATAAAACGACATTACTCACAAATTTGTGCGACGAATTTCGGTGTACATCGACAGCACTAAACGTTACTGGAATCTGAGAAGTCTCGAAGGTGACTAAAAAAAAAAAGTCCATTTCGTACACCGCGATGAAAATGTGCAAAATCGAAATGGTTGTATGTCAGAACGTCGCAGCACCATAAGATTCTTTCGCCGTAAGGTACAGGCGCCAGATTAAGCTGTGAACTTCTGTTCGGGATATATCCAGTTCGAACGTCAGTCATTAATAGATCATTCGTAATGTTCATGGCACCTCCGGTAAGGTACGTTAAATGATGCAGTGCCGTTTCCTACCCAACTGTTGCCTATTCATGTGCACAATTACTCTCCATCTCATTCAGCATTCAACAGCCTCTGCAAGTGGCACAGTGCCATTTGATGGACTGAAACAACCGCCAGCACACAGCACGGTATAGAAGAAGGAGCAGGGTGGCACAGATGTATTGGAAATTCTCGATCACACTTTGTGGCCTGGGGGCGGGGGGGGGGGGGGGGAGGGGGCAGGGGGGGGGGAAGGGATAAAAATAAAACTCCCCGGCGCCACACGGGCCGAGCCTTTAAACTAAAAAAAAAAAAAA
>Ga0123355_10017070_pt1 | contig 11460 bp, 8 predicted proteins | sample TergutEmb28metaG_3_FD_89872 | JGI IMG/M metagenome (GOLD analysis project Ga0123355, IMG submission 89872) | Embiratermes neotenicus P1 segment gut microbial communities from Petit-Saut dam, French Guiana - Emb289 P1 | ecosystem: Host-associated > Arthropoda: Insects > Digestive system > Gut ...
ACTTTTCTCTGGCCAATATCTCCGTAACCATTGAGCTTTGGATATAGGTGTTTTGGGTTATATCGGTATAGTTTGACCTAAGGAACACTCTCCCGAAGTCTGGCACATTCCTCCTGGGACACCTGTATGTGATCAGCTAGCTCAAGACCTTGTTTATTGGCTGGCTCCTAATAACATGATAATGGAAGTTTTGCAATACAAGGTGAGTAATTTACTGACCATCTGAGCAAATATCAGCTTGTGAAGGACTGCAGCATCAAGTCAGTTGTGAAATGTAATAAAGCAGGTTCTGCGTCATTATGTGAATAGAACTGTACTTTTACAAATGTTGAATTACAAATACATGTACATTTATATGTGTTTGCACATTCTGATTTAGGAGAAAAGGATGGGTATGCTGGTATAGGCCTGTATTCTAAGAAAGAACCAATCAAAGTCACGTACGGTGTAGGAAACAAGGAATTCGATACTGAGGGTCGTGTCATTACTGCAGAGTATGAGAACTTCTATTTAGTTGCTGCTTGTAAGTACTTATTTTTATGTACTTATATTAAAAGGGACTGCACTTATTGCAGGGGTGCACAAATCCCAGGTGCCAGGTTGCTGTGGTGACTGAATTTTTGATGTTGGTGCCCAGGTGCAGCTCATCCGTAAGGGCTGCCGACCTCCCGGAAATTTTGAGAAATATTAAACTAAATACCTGAATATAAACATTTTTATTAGGAGATGTGTGTGTACGTTCTTTAAAATAATATGAATGAAATCATTTGAAACTCAGGTACTTGCAACAGACTCGTAAGTGCTGCAGAAAGCAAGTGGGCTATGTCTTGCTAGGACATTGTGCATAGGATCAGCACAGCTAGGGTGAGTGGTGGGAAGAATGCAGCAGCTAGGTTGCAGGAGATGGTTTAAAGGAGGTCTTTTTATATCTGTCTACCTTTTCTAAAGTTTGAAACCCTGGAATTTTGATAACCATTTTTACCTAGTGTAGCCGATCATTTTTAGTATAGTTGTTTCTTAGGACTGCTGGCGTCAGTTATGGACGGTTCATGGCTTGCGTTGTAAGTTAATCTGTCAACGTATATTCAGGACCGTTGGTGATAGGTAGGAGGGGAGAGATTCAAATGAGAAAACGTTAGCAGCAGACAACGGACGCTAGAAATCCAGTGCAATTTCAGTTGTGTACGAGTGTGGTGTAGGTGGGAGTACAGAGAAGTGACTGTGTCAGTTTCCTAGAAATGATCTAGTTGTTTTACTGGATATAGCACTCCATTATTTTATATCGAGATTAAATTGAGTAAATAAAACAAGTAAAAAAAGAAATAATTAAAACTATATGTGATTTGGTGAACCACACTTGTTCCTAGAAAGAGGATCACCTACCAGACTGAGCGCGTTGGGACAACAAAGTTACGAAGGGTGATTGTGTAGACTAGCTAGTTGCAGTTTTTAGATAAAAATGAACAAGAACAGTGTGACATATTTACAGGCCATCAATTTTACACATTTAGCTCTAGACAAGAAGGCAGGTTAAGGATTTTGTCATTCAAAGCCTGGATTAGTTATTTCTATCATCAGCAAGCAGAATACAAACGTACGTGGGAAAAGTTAACCCTGCTGTATATGCTAAACGTTAAGTGGTTGACTGGCTGTGTTTAAGGAAATATTGTATTAGGCCATCTCATTATTCATATAAGAATCCTAGCCCCAGCCCTACCATAAGAAAGTCCCACGAGCCACCACTGGTGGTGCCTAATATTTGTGGATCCGCAGTATGGAACTTGCTTCGTGTCACTCTTCTTGTGCCTAGAATTGGGAGGTGACTGCTAGAGTTTTGGAAAATATTTGCACCCCTGACTTACCATATGTAAACATTATTATTGTTGAACACATGTAATACATGTAATTATATGATTATCCTCTGCAGACGTTCCTAATGCTGGTCGAGGACTTGTAACCCTACCCAAAAGAATGAAGTGGGATCCACAGCTTCGTAATTACGTGAAAGAGTTGGATTTAAAGAAACCAGTAATTTTATCTGGGGACATGAATGTTTCACACCAGCCTATTGGTATGTGCATAATTTATCATTTATCTAAAATTAAGGTATGTGAATAGAAATAAACCAGACTGTCTTCAGCACTGTTGGAGAGGTGACATAGACAGCTCAGAGAGAAATTGTATGTCAGATACAGTAGAAACATATGCATATATCCCTAAAATAAAGCTGCATTAGTGCTTTTAAACTAACTATAAAGGTGACAAACAATAAAACATTCTTTGTTGTTAATAAATACAATGGGAATTTCATTTGTACTTTTCACATTTATAAATAAATATTTTAGAGTATAACTGAAGAATAAAAAACCAACTAGTTGCCACTTGTTATTTTATTGTACTTCTTATAGGCTCAACATGTTTCGGGCACTACTATGCCCATCATCAGGAGCTCGTGACTATGATGTTGATTACCACATTGGTTGTTTCATTTTTGGCTTTCTGTATGTTGGAGGTTAGGTGTGGTTAGGCTGGAGTTTCCGGGCTGCAGGCTAAAGCATGATGGGCATAGTACTGCCTGAAACGTGTTGAGCCTATAAGAAGCACAATAAAATAACAAGTGGCATCTAGTTTGTTTTTTATTCTTCAGTTATCGCAATGATGCATGGTCCAATAAACATCAGATTTTAAAGTATGTACTTATTGTGGGGACAGCTTGCATGCTGCCGTTTGATAATACTACTACGATTGTTGGTTTTATTAGCGTGTTCCAGGTTACAGATGCATGTTGAATACACAGTTTTGGAGGCAATGATTAACATTGGGTGAATTGCTATGATTTCCTTCCTTCCATTTGATTTTGCTGTTTTGAGATTTTTCGCCTCTCTGAAACATGTGAACTTGTTCTGGGGCCCACCTACCTCCTATTCAGTGTGTACCAGGGTTCTTTCCCATCGATAAAGGAGCCAGGGTGTGAAGACAACTGCTCCCATCTAGTGCAGTGGCTAAATATGACCTATACATCTGATGTCCTGTATATGCCTTGATGGCATAGACAGGGAAAACTCTACCTTTACCTTTTTGTTTATCTTTAGCTTGTGTATAAAGGTAAAAGTAAAGTGATCACGTTACAGGCCCGGTGTGGCCCAGAGGGTGGGTAGAGGTATAGCTCTACTCTTCCATGACTGCGGCAGTAGAAGGGGGTGAGTGGTCAGCAGCACGCCCCGTATGTACCTTACCCCCGGGAAAGACCCGATACCCATTTTACAGGAGGCTGGGTGGACCCCAGGGCCAGTCTGGACGGGCAGAAAATCTCGTCCCCATCGGGATTCGATCCTGGACTGTCCAGCCCATAGTCAGTCGCTATACCGACTGAGCTACCCAGCCCACCATTAGCTTATGTATAGGAACTACTAATTAACAAGCAGACTTGTGTTTTTAACAGCTATTAGTAGCATTACTAACATATGTGTAGGTGTGCACATGAGAAAGTGCATATGTATGTACATTTCTTAGTGGAAGGGTATAGACATGGTTGTTTATGCATACTCTCAAACATTCTGGCATCCAAGGGTTGAATGTAAGTACTGAAGAGTCATACTGCTTGCTGAACCATCCTGTACATGGCAGTGTGTTATTTTCATTAGAGTTATTGTCATATTGTCCCTTTCCTGTATATGTGCTGTAGTTATTTTTTCTGTAGAGGCAGCAGTACCTTTGTGTAATAATTTTACTGTCAGCATTCTGTGTGATAATCTGATAAGTGTGCAGCAAGTTACACAGTGTCTTGTAGCTTGAAAATCTTGTCTAATGCACCAATGTAATGTTTGTGAAAAACTTTTCCCTTGCATTTTTAATATTGTTTGTGCTGAGCGGGATGCAAAATTCAGTTTGTCACACCAGCCTTACGTGCACTGAAGTGTGAACACAAAGAGTTACACAATCTCCATTTTCTGCACTTCTTGAGTGTCCTCATCAGGGAGTCCTTGTAGTGGTTAAAGTTGATAATGACACGCAAGTAGTGCCAGAATATATAGAAGATTATTTTATTTTAACTTTTTCTGGGGGGGGGTTATCTGTTGTGTTCACACTTCAGTGCATGAAAGGTTGGTATGATAAATTGACTTTCCCTTGCATATCTATTTTAAAATTACTTAGCAAGCATATTTACCAGACCCTTGATGTGTGCCACTAAGATTCACATGAAATATTTTATAATGTTGTATTTAGATCTTGCAAATCCAAAGACCAACACAAGGAATGCGGGTTTCACAAAGGAAGAACGAGATGGAATGACAGCATTACTTGAAGAAGGTTATGTTGATTCCTTCAGACACTTGTACCCAGAGAAGACTGGGGCGTATACGTTCTGGACATACATGGGGAATGCTCGTTCTAGAAATGTAGGATGGTAAGTTTCAGGGCATGATTCTTTGCATGCCTAGGACAAATTAGTAATTTGAAGTAAAGTTAGTATTGAGAGAAAAGGTTACCTGTCCTATAGTGATAGTGCTAATACCAGCGGTGATAATTCTATTAAAAATGTTTCATAAGATGTTGATGTATTGAAATGAAGATGCTTTTTTTAGTGATCTAGTTTGTTGGAATTTTGTCTGTGATTACACCATATTGGAAGAGTAAATTTAAATGTTCAGTTATTATTTTAAACATTTACGGCAAGAAGGTGTTCCAAATTTCAGTTCATGTGCTGCAGACTGTGAAGAATATTTAAATATCTTTACTGTAGATTTTTGTCTTACTGTGTATTATTGCATGAAATTTTGGTCTTTCAGAGAATAACGCCAGTTGTATCATGTTCACGTAGATTTTAAGAAAAGTGGCAATGTACTGCCAGCTGTTTATGGACATATCTGCAGATCTGCAGCACTCATTCAAGGGACAATACATGGAGTAAAGGATGCAGAGTAGCAATACTGCAGGCTGGAGAAAGAATTCTGCAGCTGTAATAAGTCATACCATTACAGACACAGATATGGGGGGTTATAAACCTTTCCTTAGTTTTAAGTTTTTAACATTCTGATTTGAATTAGTCTGCTTAGATTCAGGGTCAGTTTAGATTTGGATGAATTCAGTTAGTAGTAGGCTTGAAGTGTTGTTGATTTGCCATTAGTACCAACATACCTTGTGATGTGATGACATGTTACTTTCTGTCTGTTGTGGATTTTATGTTATGCCTTGGACAGCTGCTTTTACTTTTAACCACATTGCTTATGCTTGTTTTATTTTCAGGCGTCTGGATTACTTCATCTTGTCAGAGAAGTTGGTGCCAAATTTATGTGACAGTGTAATTCGGAGTGACGTTTATGGAAGTGATCACTGTCCCATCACTTTACTTATCAACATTTAAACATTTGAACTTGTTTTGTGGAATTCTGCGCATTTGCTCTGAATTTATGTAAGTGTTTTTTATTTCTGTTTTGATCTTTGTGGTACAGTAACTAGTACAAAATAAGTTTTTACAAATAGTGATACTGGGTGTTCCTGGGAAGAGGAAGTCATCAGAATCAACCATGTGCTGGAGAAGTGCAAATTCTTTTGTTGGTTAGATAGTCCATTCATACTTCCTAATGTAAGGTTCTCTGAATGCAGTACACTGTCTTCACACTTGGTCTTTTTTGGTCATCATCATCAGCAGCAGCAGAAGCAGCACTACAGCACTTGGTGGGCATTGACTTCCTGTAAGTTCTGTAACAGTTTATTCTTAATGGGGTGGGGTTGTTAGCCCCACACCCAGCCCCCAACGTGGAGGACCAGGGTATACCCTGTTGTGTGGGTCATCACTTTTGACCTGTGTGGCATGGGAGCCCCTACCAGTAGCTGCACTACCACCAGCATAGCTCTCAGGATCATTTGACCACACAAGCCCCACCACTACATCAAAGTAATTGCACTTATCGTTAGAACGCAAAGAAATATCCACAGAACTTATGACATTTCCGAAAAATTCTGCCCTCCCCCCATGAATCTCCATTGCATGGTGCTTAATTAAGCACAGGCATATTTATCATATGTTATATGTGTACTTATATTGTGGGACAAATGTGTCCCATTTGTGGCCTCACAAATACCACTTAAAGCAACTACAGATGTAGGAATTTGCACCTCCCTGAGGCTAAATGTTTAATCACCACAAGTTGTGTTAACTAACTAATCTGTCACAAGTGGTTAGTTATACTTTGGAAGTCATAAAACTGAAATTTGGATTAAGTATATATTCCAGATTTGAGTTGGCTGGCTTCATAAGTGTAGTTGCCTACTTGGTGTGTGCTCGTGTCAGTAGCTTATCATTTGAGTGTACCTAATTACTGACAGCCTTGTAACAACACAAGTTTTCACCATTAGCCGTCTCATTCAAGGCTAATGGGTTTTACACAATATAGAACTAAGAATGTGTGTTATTAAATGGCTATAAAATTGCACTGAACTCTTGATTGTGTTAACTGCATGTACAAGCTACTGTTTTACATATGCTTACTGTCAATATTTGATTACATGTTAAAGAGCTTTTTTTGTAACATGATCATTTTACTTTTTCTGTCTATAGAGGCATATGGGCTGATGGTATCATGCTTAGTCTTGTCAGATTTAACTGAGAAATTACTGCTTATGATATTAAACTGAAGCATCTATGAGTCATTTGAAAATATGTTGCACTCTAACAATACTAAGGTTTATCCATTTTTTATCGATTAAATAAAAATGTGACATGGGAATTTCTAAATTTTATTACTGAATATACTGAGTATAGTGGTTACACCCAGTGTGGCAGTGTTCCATCTTCCAGGAAAGAGATCATTTTCATGTTTTTTTTTTTTTAACGCGTTTGGGTATGGACTTGAACGAACCGTTCGCCAAGGAAGAAACAAGGGTCATATGCTTTGTAGTAAGTCACACTGCAGGTCTTTGGTTATGGAATGAACAATATCTTGTATCTGGCCAATGTTTACAGCCACCAGTATTTATTTTACTGATGCTCCGTACATTTTCAAGTGCATAATAGTATATTGTGTTTTGGAGCTTTGCAAACACATAAACACACCAAAACTCGCATTACAGTTCTGTTATACTTTCAAACATAGCAAACATCAGAACCTGATTTGCTTGTTGTGTTCACCATCTTAGATTTTTTCATGAATGCCATACATGTTGTGTGCAAGTCATGAGTAACAAACTTCCATGTTTCATGGACACACAACAGATGAATGCTGTGCCAGTTACTGCTTATTTTCACATTTAACTATATCCATACCCAAAATTAAATGGCTCAGTCTGTATAGGGTAAAGTATCAGTTTTGCTTGGTTTATTATAACTGCCTGCTTTCAAATTACTGAAATGTATTTTGTGTCATTTGGGCGAAATCTTCTTGAATTATTTTAAAAGGAAATTTGCTGTTTTATTTCAGCAGGTTTTAAGATTATGAACGTAACTGAGTTTTGGGGTATTTTAAAAGTAAATTGTGTAAGATTTATTTCAGCAAGTTGTGCATTATTGTAACTGGGTTTTGGTTTGTATTGAAGGATGTTTGTTACTTGTTTGTATTGGATCATGAATAAAGTCAAGTGAGTATCATTTAACAAATTTCTGTACAGGACCCAATAATTCTTTAGTTACTTTTAAGACACCGTTTAAAGTGCTGCTGATAGGGTAGCCTCAAGTGAATGCCCTTGCTCCATAGCATCTGTGGCAATCCCCTGAGGTTTGTGATAGCCAGCTAGGCACCACATAACTTTTTTAAGTTGAAGGCTTCATTGCTTATGCAGCAACACTTTGCTGATTTTAGAGTAAGGATGTGAAATTTTTATTTCAAGAGGCAAGTAACCCTCATTTTAACTTTTGTCCAAACTTCTGCTAAAGTTATACAGTGGTTATCCAGAAATTCAAGATACAAAACAAATGGGAGGGGAGTGGAAATCACCACTGTAAATGTGGCAACCATCCAGCCCACAGCCCAGAACTTGCTCCCAGCAATTTTCATTTGTTTTTGCATGTAAAGAAACATCTGGCCGGCTAGAAGTTTCGTGAAGACGAAGACATAAAAAACAAAGTCACTGTGTGGTTGTGCGTGCAGGTGGTGGTCTGTGATATTGGAATATAAAAACTACATATCCTTTCTAAACAAATGCCTTGACAAAAGTGGCGATCATGTTGAAAAATAGTTAAAGGTATGTGTTACGAGTTTTTTTTCCCCCCCCACTTTGTTCTATTAATAAATATTTAAACAGAATAAAGAGAGACCAACTTGATGTCACTTGCTTTATTATTTCATTATTTAATGCTCAACATGTTTCGGATGTTAATACATTCATCCTTAGGAGCTTGCGACTTATTTGTTGAGTTATTTCATGGGTTGTATTGCTCTGTAAGGATAGAGGTTATTGCATTAGTGTGCTTATTTAGTGGCGAGTGTTTAGTCGTGACGTGTGTAGTTGTTTTAGAAAGCGTGTTTCTGCAAATATTGGCTTATGGTTATTGAGTTTTTTTTTGTGTGTAGTATGTTTTTTGATAATGCTTCATGAATATATTCTAATGTCGTGTATATGAGTTTACACATACTTGGTTCTATGTGTGTTGGTGTTACATTGTGGTTTGGCTGTGGTGGTGTGGTATCCGTCTGCAGGCTGAGGCACTATTGGTCTGTTCATGTGGAATGTGGGGGTTAATGACTGTTTGGAACAGGGGGTTGCTTTCTCCTGAGCTCTAATTCGGAATGAGTTTGCCTTCATGGTGGAGGGATTACATATAGCATTGTTCGTAAGGCAAGAGTAAGCTTGGGTTATTTAGGGGTTTGAGTAGGGTCATTATACTATTCATTTGGCCGTATTCGTGTTGGTTTTGTAGAATGTGTAAGGCATATGCTGATTGTGGATTATTATATCTAATGTATCGTATGTGTTCTTGGAAACGTATGTTAAGGCTGTGGCTAGTCTGGCCTACATACGACAGATTACATGTGTTACATGTCAATTGGTAGATTCCCCATTTACTGTGGGGCGGGGCATAGTCTCTGGGCGGTTTAATCAGGTTGGCTATGGTGTTGTGGCATTTATATGCTATCCTGATGTTTGTGTTTCTGAATATGTTTGTGACCTTGCGTATTTGTGGGGAAATTTATGTGAATGTTGCCCATTTCTTGTTTTTGGTGTGGTGTGTTTTGTTTTATGTTCAATCTGATGTCTTAGTTTATGTATTACTGTGCGTGGGAAACTGTTTTGTTGGGCGATGTGAAGGATTGTTGAACATTCTCTTTGAAGATTTAAAAAGAAGTTATTACATTTGTGTGTTTACTTTCTGGATGTCCTGTATTTAGAAGTCGCAGTTTATTACAAGGCAGTGAATTAGTTGTTTCTTGTAAATTACTGGCTTGGCATTCATTTAAAGAAATAATCGTCACAAAACGTATATCAGGTTCTGTACTGAAAATTGTGTTTTGGATTTATTTGTGCTGGCCGTGAATCTTATTCCAGGGGCATTTCTTGTTGTCAGAATTTTGAATATGGCATAGTTACAGTTTATCATAAGGGTAAGGATCAGGGCAGGTTATGTTTCAGTGACTGATTTGTTCTGTAGTAAGTGGTGGGTTTGAAATGATGTGCTTTAAATTTAAACAACTGTATCAGTACTGTGGGATAGGTATTTAAATTTTACCAAGTGACAAACATAAAAACATGAGTGTTGTTTGAATTGGAAAAGATGAAATTTTGAAATAAATGACGTTCTGTGGGAAATAAAATATCTTGCATGTCTTAAGAATGCTGTAATTATGCTTTCTGCCTAAATATATAAAATAAATTAGTAGGTGTGTTGCCATGTGTTCACCTGGTATGTATGTTGAAAGATGTCAACCGCCAAATGTGCGATGCATCACATATTGCTCATTTGTGACGAGAGTGTCACAAATCAAAATTTGGCATTTTTGAGTTATTGCTATAGATAGGTAGATTTGCATCGGGTTCGAGCCCTTACAGTCCCGATGCACCTAGGCCAAGAATTATTGGTATAGAAAGAAACGTTTGCAGATGCACTTTTAACAGGTATATTGTCATAACGCAGTTTGCAAAACTCTCCGCTGGAGAGCAGTTGCGTCGTTGTTGCATGTATAGAAAATTATAGCACTTCAAAACCTTTAAAAGTCTCTCCTGAAAAATCACACATTTTGAGTTGTGACACTGTTGTCACAAATGAGCGATATGTAACGCTCATAAATGTCCCCATGCTATCAAAGACACAATCATGGCATGTTTTACAAGGAACCACCGCAGAATTTCCCTGCAGGGAAAACACTTCAGGATAGCTGGTGCCCTAGATATTATTTGAACCAGTTACATCCCAAATAGAAGTCCTAAGCATGAACTGTGAGTTCTGATCAACCTATATGGCAGTGTATTTAATACAACATTTACACCTGATCAGGAGGGAAACAGGGAACAAATTGTCCATATCTTGAATTTTGTATAATTTTATTGTTTGTATATAGTGAATACTACAATAATTATGTGGAATGCAATGTTTTGTGTTAGGCTTAGTCTTCTCCAGCGGGAATGGCATCTTCCAGTCTTTTTATGAACTTTATTCGCAGTTCTGTTACATTGTCACCCTTCAGCTGGTCCTGTACAAACCATGAAGTAACTTCCATTTGAACCTGAAAATATCAAACACATGGGGTTTTACTTTATGGTAGCATAGAGGTTAATAAAGTATGAAATATTTCAGGCTCCAAGTTGACTTTAATGTGTTCTGACATCTGTATTGATATCTCGATAATTATAGCTCTGAACACTCATATATTCGAGGTATTCAGTAAAACAGGGTAAGCTATCATGTCCGTGAATCGTACTGAAAAACTTTCAAACCCACAAATCTACATTCAAGTTATAGGAGACATTTTTTTTTTTTTTGCCTTCCATGTCAGTGTGAATACAACAAATGTTCTGTGTAGGTGAACAAATTGAGTATAATAGGACTAACAGGACTACCACATGCTGATATAATGTATATAGAGGTAACCTGGTTTTAGAGACTGCTAAGGCATATTTAAATTGTTCAGAAAATATATTTTTCCAAAATATGTGACTCCTATAAATTAAAACGAAACTCAGTTTCAATGATCGTCTAGCACACAGGCAATTTCCTTCCCAAAACTGAAACCAGGAAAGGGGAGAAAGTGGCAGATTTTTCATATGTATACATAATGCTGATGGAACTAACAGACTAGGTAGATATTCATTAGTATTCAGCCTTGAAGGCCGGGCTTGGCAGGAACCAGAGCCCAATCATGTGACCGGTATGGCTCTGGCACACTGCATCGTGGGCAAGTTCTTGGAGGTAGTTTGCCATTGCTTTCCCCCGCCTTTAGACGTTCCCACTTTAGCCGCCAGGTGCCTCCGTCCGCAACGACGCGAGAGATCCTAGCAGCGAAAGGTGGAACTGTGGGCGAGAAAGAT
>Ga0123355_10017071_pt1 | contig 11460 bp, 13 predicted proteins | sample TergutEmb28metaG_3_FD_89872 | JGI IMG/M metagenome (GOLD analysis project Ga0123355, IMG submission 89872) | Embiratermes neotenicus P1 segment gut microbial communities from Petit-Saut dam, French Guiana - Emb289 P1 | ecosystem: Host-associated > Arthropoda: Insects > Digestive system > Gut ...
AAGCTGTTTAAATCGGATCACCGATGGGTGATACCTATGTCGGCGTTGATAGGTGGGGCCTTTATGGTGGTCTGCGACTTGGTGGCTCGTACCATCATTTCTCCGCGAGAATTGCCTGTGGGGGTGGTTACCGCGATGATTGGCGCCCCTTTTTTTGCGTATATTTATCTCGGCGGGAGGAGGCGGAGGCGTGCTTGAACCCCCGATCAAAGTTTTCACAGAAAACTTTAATCACCCCCTTAAAAAGGGGGATGAGGCACCGAGACAGCAGAATAATTCAATCGGTGCCTCATTAACGCTTAATGCTGTTTCTGCCGGATATGGCGGAGCAGACGTGATTAAAAATATCTCCTTCTCCGTGCAGCCTGGAGAAAAGCTGGCTATTATCGGGCCCAATGGCTGCGGCAAGACTACATTGCTGCGGGCTATTGCAGGTATTTTGCCATATTCTGGTGAAATGCTCATGGATGGGCGTTATGCCAAAGATATGAAGCAGCGGCAGATAGCCGAAAAAGTTGCACTCCTCAGCCAAATTTCCGGTGCGTATTTTTCATACTCGGTGTACGATACGGTGATGATGGGGAGGTATGCGCATATTAAAGATCGGCTGCTGGGGATGCCATCATCTTTGGATCGGAAAAAAGTCCAGGAGAGTCTTGCAGCTGTGGGTTTGTGGGAAGAAAGAGAGCGGGAGATTACAGAACTTTCCGGCGGGCAGCTTCAAAGGGTGTTCTTAGCTCGGACATTGGCCCAGGAGCCGAAGGTGCTGCTTTTGGACGAGCCTACCAATCATCTGGATTTGAAATATCAAGCGGAGCTGGTGGAATATCTGCGCAATTGGGCGGAAACGTCAAAATGCACTGTGATAGGCGTATTCCACGACATCAATCTGGCCTTGCAGATGGAGGGGAACTTACTGGTAATGAAAGAAGGGCGTATACGTATTATAGGCAAAGGCCCAGAGGTTGTGGCTGGAGGGCTTTTGGAGGAAGTGTATGAAATGGATGTGGCTGAGTATATGCGGAAGTCTTTAAAAATTTGGGAAGGGATTCATTAATGGCATCAAAAAAAATGCGGCAAAACCAATTATGATACAAGGTACTGCTTCCGGAGTTGGGAAGACTATCTTAGTAACGGCGTTATGCCGTATTTTTTTACAAGATGGTTATAAAGCTGCGCCTTTTAAATTTCAAAATATGACGGCCAATACAAGCCTTATTGATGGGATAGAGGGCATGGAAATAGTTGCCCCCTAAATTTTACTAGCCCAAGCTTATGTTTTGAAAAATGTATCACAAAGAGCTTCTGGGCTATGCTGATAGGGTTTTGGCAAGTCTGCGTCTAACCTTCGTCGTCGGGGATTTCGCCGATACGCATTTCTATATCTTCAGCTGACGATAGAATATTTTTGTATTCTTTTTGTGGGTCTTGTGAACAGCTTATATAGTGAATTTATTCGAAATCAGCCCCGCCTGTCGGTCAAAACGCCCCGTGCGGTGGCGCATTTTAATTAAGACTATATTTACTTCATGCCTTCTCATTGAAGCATTGTGCATATTGCCATCTTTCACAAAAACACTAAGTTGAAGATCCTTTAAAGGTATGTGATAGATCCATTGTGGGAGAGCGCCTCGCAGAAAAATAATCATACTACAATTTCTCTTGAGCCTGAACTTGCAAATAAAAAGGATTTAACCGATGAAGGATTTATTCTAAGAGCGAAGAAATTTGTTTCAGGAATTATGCCAAAAGGAAAAAACAACCGTACTGTCGTAAAGACAGTTTAAATATAGCCTATTTCTTTTCTTTTTCATAATCACCTCATATGCAACGAAGAAGGGGCGGTCGATTGTCGGCTGCTTTTTTTCGTTTTGTCTACAACTAAAAAAATTACCACACTTGAACTGACTTCTATTGCGCCATCAAAACGTGGAAAGGCAGCAAACATTCCATAACGCACTTGGGCGTCAATGCAGATATTAGTCATTTGCAGTATTTCATATTCACCCTCACCAATCTTCAGCAATTCAATGCCTGAAAATTTTCGCTGAATATGCGGGGTAAAATAAGATATACCAACTACAGTGCCGAAAATAAACATATCAATATAACTTTTGGTGCTTTTGCCATATCAGCACTCTTAGTTTTGTGATGGTGTATAATGTTTCTCCAGCAACTCCGCAAGTTTATCAGGATAATCCGTAATAATACTATCAACACCCATTTGGACGCACATTTTCATATCTTCTTCACTATTTACCGTCCAAGTATGAACGGCTATATTTGCATCGCGGGTACGTTCCACAAGATTTGGCTCGAAATGAAGAAGGCGATATCCGGGATGCAATGCGTCCATCTCATGCAATGCCGCATATTTTTCGGCTTCTAAAAGTGGGTAGCTATACAAAAGACCTGTGCAGATATTGGCATCAATGCTTTTGCACATACCCATAGAAATATGATTGAAAGAAGATAAAAACACATGCCCTTCAGCATTCATAGCATGGATGCGCTTTATGATGATTTCCTCCATGCTGGGATAATTTATCTCATAGTTTTTAAGCTCGATATTTAGCACTTTATTATGTATGGCTGCTAACTCCAAAAGTTCATCAAGGTGCATAATCCGTTCATCCGCAAACTGCGGGTTCGTCCACGAGCCGTTATCTAATTTGCGAACTTCCTTAAATGACATTGCATTTACAGAGCCTTTGCCGTTTGTAGTCCTATCGAGAGTATTATCGTGAAATATAACCGGCTCACCATCCGAAGATAAATGTACATCCGCTTCAAAGCCGTCACAGCCTTTAACCGCAATAGCTTCCACAAATGCTCGTCTTGTGTTTTCCGGGAATTTTCCGCTAAAGCCTCTATGAGCAAGAACTAATGGTTTTTTCAAACTTATTCCTCCTCCGAGGTGTTTAAGCGTGACTTGCGTTTAAGTCTTGAGTAAACTTTTGAGAGCTTGCCGCGTTTTTTTCTTTTTTCGTGTCCAATAGAATATCCGCCACGCTTTATTGCTGCCAAAAACTCATAAGAATCGGAAATTTCTTCATCAAAAAGTATCCAAGCGCCACCCACATCTTCTTCTCTGTGAGCGTCCGAGCCGCACAGTTGATAAAATACCGGGTTAGCCTCACATAAAGCTTGACCTTTATCGGTATAATTATTATGCCTAGGGTTAGTATTTACAAGCTCTATGCCGTGGATGCATTCTGCAAAAACAGTTTTGTTGCCATTTCTAAAAGGGTGCGCTTGAATTATTAGAATTTTCTCTCCAAAGCGTTCAAAAAACTTCTGTGGGGTAAGCCTGTACAGGTAAGGGTTTTCTCGCAGAAAGCCCTCGTCTATGCCGTAAAGCAGATAATCACTTCCATTAGGCTCATTAAAGCGAATTTCAACGCCGAACATTACACTTAAGCCAAGTTTTGCACCTCGTTTCACCGCTTTTTTATAGCCTTGTAAGAATTGTTCTACGCAAGCATCCCAATCATCTTTGCAGTAAAGGGATGAGATATATTCCTCGTGGAGATGGTCTGTTATTATAATAGCGTCATATCCCAGCGCATGATACCGCTCTGCCAAAGTTGCGCCGGAAAGATGGCCACATTTGCTGGTTTCGGCTGTATGGGTATGAGGGTCTATTTTAAAATATTTATCCATGTCAAAACCTTTCGTATTAGTAAAAATTCAGGGACAGGAACGAGGCCTGCCCTGCTAAGTTAGCATATAACTCTTTACTATTGAATTGAAAGTATAAAATCCGCAATAGGCAACACATTGTAATAAATAAACCCTAAATCCTGCTCCCAAAAGTTTATTTCACTAAGTGCCGGATTGCCTTCATGCATTGGTATATCAGCCCTTGGCGGCCATCCGCCTAGGGTGTTAAAAGGTGCAAAACCTTCTCCATGCGCCTCTGTCATAAAGCGTACAAGCAGCTTGGCGGCGTTTGGGTTGTTGGCTTCATCGGTTATATAAAGCGAGGATATGCTTGGTATGCCAACCGAAGGGGTCATACAGGTGAGTATATCTATCGGCAAACCTTCATCTTCTTGCCGCCTTAAACCGCCTGAAGCACCCAGACCTATTACTCTATTATCGGTTGCTATACCAACCGAGCGGACAATTTCACCGCTGGAAGCTATAATAATCGGGTCATTAGCCATAAAACGTCTGATAAATTCATGAGTAGCCGAGGTTGAACCCGGGCTTAAGGAAATTGGATTGCCAAACACTCTTTCATAGTCTGCCGCCATTTCATCATCATACAAAAGCATAGTGGCAAACAATGCCATTGTGCCTATATGGTCAAGCGGATGCCTTGTAAGCATTCTTGCGTTCCATTCGGGGGTTGTAAGCTCCCACCAGCTTGTAACAGGAGGACCGTCAGGGAAATAGCCGGTATTGTAAAACCAAGAGGTGTACTCGATGAACATAGGCATTGTTGTTGACAAAAATGCCGAGTCTATATGTGCTACTATATCATACGGATGATAGAGGTGTAACATGCCTCTTTGCACAAACTCCATCCAAAGTGTACCATCGCCGTCAGCTAAATGCAGTATGTCCGCATTGCGTATACCTGCATCATATTCTCTTTGGAAGCGCTCAATCAGCTCGTTTGTTGAAATATCAAATACTTCAACGTGAATGCCCGGGTAGCGCGCCATAAAGCTGTCAGCGACGTTTCTCGAACGGCTGGAGTTTGAATACCAAGTAACGGTACCTTCTTGCATAGCTAGGGCAACTACTTCATCATAAGACATACTATTGTCGATATTAGCCTCAGCCCATGATGTAGGCGCAGGCGCGGCGGGAATAGGCGTAGGTGCGGGTGTTGGAGCAGGCGTTGCAGGTGTTGCTGCCGGTGCCACAGGAGTTACGGGTGCTGCGGCTTGGGCGCAGGCTGTAAAGATAAATGCTGTTACTAAAATAAGTGCAATAGCTTTTTTGTGTTTATACATCTCTAATCCTCCTAATTTTAAATTACTCCGTTGCGCGTTTGATAAGTTTGCCCGACAGACTGTTGTAAATATTTGTTATGCCGAGGTTAAATGTTATCCAAACTTTTTGGCCTATATCATAATCCGTTATGCCTATTTCCTTTAGCAGAAGTGTTAAGGACTTAACGGTAATATGAACTAGGGTTTCAGAACCTGCGGGCATGCACATATAAACTATGCCTGCAGGAATACCTTCCATCTCGGTTCTTGATATTGTTACTTGTTCGGGACGAAGAGCCATCACGCATGGAAATTCGCCATCTTGCTTTGGCTCATCCGTAAGCGAATCTTCGCCGAAAGTCATCTCGCCAAGGTCAGAATCTACTATGAGGCAATTATTCTCATATCTGCCCTGCGCGTCAATAAAGTTGATGCTTGGGTTGCCTATAAAACTGGCTACTTGCAAATCGCAGGGGTTTTTGTAAAGCTCTATTGGCGTGTCTACTTGAGTAAGCACCCCATCAAAAAAGGTGGCTATGCGAGTGGACATGGTTAGTGCCTCAGTCTGGTCATGCGTAACATAGATTACCGTTGTTTTAAGTTCTTGATGCAGGCGCTTTATTTCAGAACGCATTTCGATTCTAAGTCGAGCGTCAAGGTTGGATAGAGGCTCGTCCAGCAATAGAATCTTAGGCTCTGTTACTATCGCTCTTGCAATGGCTACACGCTGCTGCTGACCTCCTGATAGTTCGGATGGGTATCTCTCCTTATATTCAAGCATTTGTAAGTGTTTAAGCGCATTTTCGACTCTTTCTTTAATTTGGTCTTTAGGCAATTTCTTTGTTTCAAGCCCAAAAGCTACATTGCCAAAAACTGTCATATGTGGCCAAAGGGCATAACTTTGAAAAACGAGGTTTAAGTTGCGGACGGCAGGCGGCTCAAAGAGCGCCTCATCTACATTAACAATTTCTCTATCGCCAATATACAGATGTCCGCTTTGCGGACTTTCAAGCCCGGCTATTACGCGCAATGTAGTAGTTTTGCCACAGCCGGAAGGGCCAAGCAATGTCATAAACTCGCCTTCTTCTATAGTAAGGTCAAGGTTTTTTAACACATGGTTTTTGCCGTAATATTTGTTGATATCTTTTAATACAATTTTACTCATCGCGTGTTAATTTCCTCCTTTAAGTCCAGCTGCAAGGTCTACTTTGCCTATTTTTTTAGCAACTATATAAACGACAAAAACAATAGCGAAAATGATCGCAGCGATTGCATTTGCATAAGAGTCGTATTTATCATCTAAAAACCACCAAGCCATATATGAAAGTGTGGTTGTACGCGGAGTTATAAGGAGTACAATCAAATCAAAATCCCTTATAACACTTACAAATATCAGTATAAAACCGGATAGAAAACCTGGTTTCGCAAGAGGTAGCACAATTTTTCTAAACAGCTTTAAAAAAGACGCACCTCCTATACTGGCCGATTCTTCCAACTCGTACCCTATTTGTAACATATTAGCCACACCTGCCCGGGTGGAAAACGGTAGATTATTCACCACACTAATCAGTACCAACAAAGCAAATGTGCCGTAAAGCGCGGGCAAAAACAAGCGTGGCTGTGCAAACATTGACAGATAGAGTGCACCAAAGGAAACGGAAGGAATCATAAACGGCAAGAAAGTAAGCTGCTCTAAAAGACGGCCAGATAATTTGCCGCGCCCGCGTGAGCAGGCGTAGCCAAGCAACTGCCCTAAAATAGTGCCTATGGTAGCAGTGATTAACGTAAGCAGAATAGTGGTTCTGAGGCTTTGCCAAAACCACGGGTTGCGAAATACACCGGGTAAACCTGCGGCAATACTTGGGTTACTTGCACCAATCCAATAGTGCAAAGTGAAATATTCAAGCCCATACCTGCCGGGTATCAGCATAACAGTTTCGACCAACAGAATAATAATTGGGAAAAGTATGCCGAGCACACTAAAAAGCCCCAAAAAAACAAGAGTCGGATATTTCCATTTTCCAAGTGGCAAAAGGTTTTTTCGGCTACCTTTGCCGCCTATGGTAGCATAGCTTTTGCGTACCCCAATGGCTCTTTGGTTTGCATATAAAGCGGCGGCCACCATCGCAATGAGAACAAAGCTGATTATAAAGCCGCTGTTAGTGTCACGCATACGGATAGAAAAAACCATCATGGTAGAAATGGTATCGTAATTTACTCTCATGCCCAAAAATGCAGGTACACTGAAAGAGCCGATAGCCCTTGCGAAAATAAAGATAGACGCAGAAAATATTGCAGGAAGCACAAGGGGAAATGTGATTTTTCTAAGCATACGCAGTTTGCCCGCTCCCATTATTTCACCCATTTCTTCCACTTCACTATTAACTGAGGATAATGCCCCGGAAACGAGCAGATAAGCAAAAGCAAAATTACTTATAGAAAGCACCAAAATGATAGGAACAGGGCCGTAAGCCAACCAAGCAGGTGCGGTCAGCCCAATAGATACTAAAAATCCGGGGGCACCGCCTCTTGTGCCCGTTCTGAATATAGTCATCCATGCTAAAGCGATAGTCCATGACGGTAGCATAAAGGGAATAATCATAACCAGTGAAAAAAACTTCTTTCCGGGCAAATCAGAACGCAGCATAAGCCATGCCATCAGTGAACCAAAGGTTACAGCCAAGGCTGCCGAACTGAGTCCTACGATAATTGAATTTATAAGAGGAAAATATAAAAGGGAAGAACTTACATCGCTCAAAAATACGCGCGCCCAAAAAAACCAAGTAAGCTCTCCGACTTGTGAACCGGGTATTCGGCGCAAATCAGCCACTGTTATAACAAAGGTACTTCTCAGCATATCAAAAAGAGGTACAAGTATCAGATATGTAAGAATAATAATAGAGCAAGCAACGATTATATTGTATGGATTTGTAAGATAACCAATGCTGGCGTTTTTAATGCGCCGCAGTTTTGAACGCTTTCTTATGTTGCTATCAGAATCTAAATTGGGTGTTTCGATATAATTCATTGAAATTTATCCCTCTTTTATATTTTTATTCCATGAGAAGCAATGCCACCTTAGTAACTTGCAAGCGATGCCGTAACCAAAAATACTAAAATGACTAAACATACCAACCGAATCTTCCAATATCCTTCAACCAGCATCATAATTTTCTCCCTAATTATTTATCAAGTATATATATTATAAAAGAGGTATGTAAAATTGAAATCACGGGGGTGTAAAATCTGTGTATAATGTATGTAAAGTTAAGTAAGGGTATAATCAAAGGCATCAAAGCAAACAGTCTTTGACCTCCTTTGATTTAGATTATAAGCTCATGCTCTGCGTTCGTGTCGGTTGCGTTCTATTTGGTTCATCACGCATAAGGCTCTCCACACTGCGCTGTATGGCTTCCAGGTTCGGGATTTCTACTTTTAGCGCATAGTATTCATCACACAGCACATACCGCTTGGCGAAAAGCTCTCGCTGCTCCTTCTGCCATTTGAAGATAGGCAGTTCCTTTCTGCCTGTTGGTTTTGCAGTTGTTTCAGCCGTTTCTGTTCATCTTGGATTCTCTTTGCCGCCGCTTCGATTCGCTGTTGCAATTTTGTTTGTGCCATAGGTTGTGGCCTCCTTTTTTGAGTTGGTTTTAGTTATGGGGGGACGCAAAAAAGGGGCTCACTCTTTTTATGAATGAGCCGCTGTATGCGGTGCTATTATTTAGTTGTGGTGGATGCTATTGTGTAGATGTTACAGTCTTTAAGTTGAACCCTTTTTCTCGCGCTCTTTTAATGCTGTCATTGTAATATGCTATTCTTTCTGATGAAGTCATATTTTTTGTTTCATCGTGAATCATCAGCCGTATCGCCTTGACTTCACGGAGCGGCATTTGCATATGAGTAACGCTTGGGTCATTCATATACGCTCAAGAGTTTTCACGGTCTATCACCTCCATTGGCGAGTGAATTTTAATCGGTCTATAGCCGAGTTCTGTGTTTATATAGCCTGTCATTTCCAATGTCTTTTTTCTCAAACAGGTTTTCAGTTTCTACAGCAATCCCCTCAAAGTTTTCTCTCAAAGGAATAAAAACCGGATATTCCGAGCCATGAAGCGTATCATTAGCATGGCCGCATAAAATCAGCCGGCCGTTAAAATCATGAAATAAACTACAATGCCCAATATTGGCATCCAGTAAGAGTTCTTTTTCATGCTGCCAGGGGCCGGATAATTTACCGGTTTTGCTGCGGGCTAAAGCCACTGCATACATGCCCTGGCCCTTATCTTTATATCCTTTGATGGAATAGCTGGACCACATCAGCAGCAAATCACCGTTTTGCGCCCTGTAAAGAAACGGCGCATCAGTCAAATATCCTTTTTTCTCTACCCGCGGGTCATGCATTTTACGCATCCAAGGCAAAGCGTCTTTTTCCGTATCTACCAAGGTGATAGGTACTTGGGTTTCTGGCATCAAATCGTCCCCTAGGGGAAGCGCACATATTTTCCCGTAAAAAATTTCTGTCCATTCATGACAAAAAACGATCCAGGGTTTATCTTCATCATCAATAAATAATGTGCCATCCAGGCATTCATGCCCTTTAAGGGTCACATGTCCTTTGCTGTAATCTTTGTAAGGGCCTTCAGGAGTATTTGAAACAAGGAGCCCTGTCCCCCTGTCTTCTCCAATTCCGCCTTTACAAGATACAAACATATAATACTTCCCCATAAATTCATGCACTTCCGGCGCCCAAAAATGTTTGACTCCCCAAAAGCCTTTTTCTGGCATAAAGGCTGCATAAGGGCCTTCAAAGTTAATGAGATCACTGCTCATAAAAACTTCAAAATGTGGGTCTATATTAGCGGCCCCATCGCAAACACTGGTCGTGCCAAATAAAAAATACAACTTCCGCTTGGCATCGGCCAATATAAAAGGATCTCTCATATGGATTTCCTGAGCCTTAAATGTATGGATGCTTTTCACATGGGCTAAATTCATAATATACTCATCCTTTTTTATGCTACAATGGTTTAATGATATCCGTAATAAACAGGCATTGTCAATGCAACCAAAAGAAAATTTTCCTGTCTATAAGATTAGGGGTGATAACTGTGGATGACGATACGATTCTTGATCTCTTCTTTGAACGGCAGGAGTCTGCCATTGCTGAAACAAAACTTAAACATGGCCGGCGGCTTTATAGGACATCAATGAATATTCTGCACAGCAACGAGGATGCGGAAGAATGCGTCAACGATACATTACTTAAGGCGTGGGAGGCGATTCCACCCAGTCGGCCTATTAAATTTGGTGCATATTTGGTAAAAATCGCACGCAATCTTTCCATTAATAGGTGGGAGGCCAAAAGAACAGCCAAGCGAGGCCGCGGGGAAATCGATCTGTTGCTGAGCGAGCTGGAAGATTGCATCCCCTCTTCAATGGGAACGGAAGCGGAATATGAAGCATCGCTGGTGACAGAGGCGATCAATTCTTTTTTAGGTGGTATAGATCAGACGGCGAGGGTGGCTTTTGTGATGAGGTATTTCCACGGGGAAAGTATCCGGGATGTGAGCGATCGGTTTCAGATCAGTGAAAGTAAGGCTAAGTCCATGCTTTTTAGGACACGCAGAAAACTCGGTGCATATTTGGAAAAGGAAGGAGTGGTGATATGAGTATTTATGGAAGTGATAAGGCTAAAAGGCTTTTGTTTTGTTTAGGAGGTATTGACGATTTCTTTTTGGAGGAAGCGGAGTCTTTGGGTATAATCCCTGCTGCATCAACCCGTAAGCGTATTGTTAAGTACAGCGCGCTGGCGGCGGCAGCTTCTGTCAGCATTGCGGTGACGTATTGGATGATTAGGTCAAAGAAATCATCTGCTGATGCAGTAATTGCCTAAGATATTTATTAAGTGGCGAGCTCAACTGGTATCAATTTGATACCAGTTGAGCTCGCTTTTTATATGTTGAAAATATGTTCATCTTCCCCGGGTAAAGCAGCCTTTAAATAGGCAATGTCTTCTTCGGTTATTGGACTAGCCGTACAGTCATCAATATGCTTCACTGCAAAGGCGAATTGATCGAAATTTCCAGGCGGGACAATGGAGCTGGCATTAAGAGAAAGGGTGTATTTAAGTGCACAAATACCCAGCTTTTCTTCCGCCTCAGTATGAGTGTATATGGTTTTGCACCATGATTTCGGGTATGCTCTTTTTTCGTCCTGGTGCCATTGTCTATGGGCAAGTGCCTTCATGCCAAACAGGCCTATGCCTTTCTCTGTACACGTTTTTACCAAAGCAGAACCGAAATTTTTACCCAAGTTGAGCGCCCAGTTTAGGGGAAACATCACTGTGTCAAAATCAAATCGCGAAAGGGCTTCTAGGGCAATCTTTTCGCTATGGGCAGTGATGCCGATATGTCTGATAAGTCCTTTTTGCTTTGCCTCAATGATGGCGCTAAGGGCTCCGTCTTCTGCAAAAGCCTGGTCAATATCTGACTGTTCTGCTAATGCGTGCATCTGA
>Ga0123355_10017072_pt1 | contig 11460 bp, 7 predicted proteins | sample TergutEmb28metaG_3_FD_89872 | JGI IMG/M metagenome (GOLD analysis project Ga0123355, IMG submission 89872) | Embiratermes neotenicus P1 segment gut microbial communities from Petit-Saut dam, French Guiana - Emb289 P1 | ecosystem: Host-associated > Arthropoda: Insects > Digestive system > Gut ...
ATCTCGTATTGCTCTCGGGTTATATCGCTAGGATACGCTTTTCTCATTTGCTTGCCCCCTGCGCTTTTAACACATTTTATGACAGTTGGTAGCAATTTTCAAGATATTAAACAGGCTCTAAGCATGATTTCGCCCGATACGCCAATCCCAGCGTAGTTTTTGCTCACTTTGAACTTCTTAAAGCCCAAGTCGTTACCCAAGGCACGAAGAAAAGCTGTCGATTTGGTATGAAATTCCTTTTTCGCGCCGTTAGGTCTAGATTCACGTTCACCGTGGATATAGCTTAAATCCTGCGATACAAGACCAAATATTGCCTTCATATTCTTTTTTTGCGATTGCACTGACAGTAAGCGTCAAATAGAGCCGCCTCTGTACAGACGTGGCTCTATTTGACGCTTACAAAGTATAAGCTAGTTTGGGAATGTGGTTCTGGACAATGTTCCTGCACTCCCCAAGCTGTTTTCCTCTCGTTTTTTCTGTCTTGGGTTTTGAACATTTCGCACCTTGTTTGATTGATTACCAAATACATATCATCGGCGAAAGGCGGCTATTCCGCTGGCGGTGGTTCTGTTTTTTTCAAGAATTTCCGCTCTGTGCCGTCTAATAGCCGCTGGATATTTCCACGATGCAAGTACCATATTAGAATGCAAACTCCCGCCATAATTCCAACGGCTTCATGGTTGTAGCCTACAAACCACATAGTTACAGGCACAATGAATGTGATTATTAACGATGCTAACGAAATATATCGCGTAGCAGCAACCGCAATAATCCCTAAAACATATGCGAACAACGCCACGCGCCAGTCAATCATAAGGATTAAACCAAGCGTGCAAGCAACGCCCTTACCTCCACGGAATTTCAGCCATACGGGAAAGCAATGCCCTAAAATTGTTCCAACGCCTGCATAGATTCCTGACAACACATTACGCATGATGCTGTGACTGCCGCCAAGCATGTAACATAGGCAATTGCCGTATTCATCTAAATCGTATTCGCCAAAGCCGCAGTCGGCATATGTCCCCTCGCCGCCAAAAAGCAACGACGCAATTACAAACGCAACAACGCCCTTCAAAAGGTCTACTACGAATACAAATGCACCTGCGCGTTTTCCTAGAGTTCGTGTTACATTGGTCATGCCCGCGCCCTTGCTTCCATGTTCGCGAATATCAATACCGTGGATTTTTCCCACGAAGTACGCCGTTTGAATCGAGCCTAGTACATATCCGATTAACAATGCAATCAATCTATACATATTTTTTGCCATTCGCTGAGCACACAAGTCCCTAATGAAAATTGGTCGCCCGCGTTCCTTTCTTTGCAATCTTTCATAATCTTACTCCTTTTTATCCCGAGTGATAAAATGAACGGGTGTTCCCACAAAACCAAATGCTTCACGAATTTGATTTTCCAGATAACGCGTGTACGAAAAATGCATAAGCTGGCTATCATTAACAAACAGCACAAAAGTCGGCGGTTTTACCGAAACTTGCGTTGCGTAATACAAACGCAATGCCTTACCCTTATCAGAGGGCGGCGCGTGCATAGCTGTAGCTTCAAGGATTACATCATTCAAAACGCCTGTAGCAACACGTTGCGCGTGATTCTGGTACACAGTGTAAATTAAGTCAAACAATTTTTGAACCCGTTGCCCTGTTTTCGCGCTAATAAAAAGTTTTGGCGCGTATGGCATATACGCTAGTTCTTTTTCTATTTTTTGGGTAAATTCCTTCATGGTCTTGTCGCTTTTTTCGATTTTGTCCCATTTGTTTACTACTATTATTGCGGCGCGACCACGTTCGTGGGCTATTCCTGCTATTTTTGTGTCTTGGTCTGTTATTCCTTCGTCTGCGTCTATTAGTAGAACGCATACGTCACAGCGTTCTACTGCCGCTAATGTTCGGATTATGCTGTATTTTTCGATGTTCTCTTTGATTTTGCTTTTTCGCCGTAGCCCCGCCGTGTCTATGAATAGAAATTCGCGGTCGTTGTGCGTGAAGAAGGTATCTACTGCGTCGCGGGTTGTACCCGGAATGTCGCTTACGATTAGGCGTTCTTCGCCCAAAATTTTATTGATTAACGAAGACTTACCCACGTTAGGCTTGCCTACGATTGCTACGCGGATTCTGTCGTCTTCTGCTTCGTCCTCGTCTTTTGGTGGGAAATGCGCCGCTATTTCGTCCAGCATATCGCCAAGCCCCAACGCTTGTCCCGCTGATATTGGAATTGGGTCGCCTATTCCTAATTCGTAAAATTCGTACAACTCGTGATTCTCACGCGTTGGCACGTCTACTTTGTTCACAACCAACACGACATTCTTTTTTGCGCGACGAAGCATATCCGCAACTTGTAAATCTGCGTCCATTATTCCCGATTTTATATCCACCAAAAACAAAATTACATCCGCGCTTTCGATTGCCGCTTCCGCTTGGCGATATATATGCTTTGTCATCATATCATCTGCGTCGGGGTCTAACCCGCCCGTGTCTATTAGCGTGAACCATCTTCCAAGCCATTCTGCATCTGCATATAACCTGTCCCGCGTAATCCCAGGCTTGTCGTCAACAATTGCCACACGCGAACCTACCATTCTATTAAACAATGTCGATTTCCCCACATTAGGTCGTCCTACTATAGCCACAATTGGCTTTGCCATATATAATCACCCTTACTAGAATTTGTCCGACTGAAAGCAAATTATACCATCACAAAGGAGTTTTGCACAATGCGCGAAATAGTGCGAAGCACAATCAAAAAACATAACATGTTCCCAAATGGCGGCGGCGTGGTTATTGGATTAAGTGGCGGCGCGGATTCTGTAGCATTATTGTTTTGCTTGCTGGAATTGCGGGAAGAATTAAGCATTGAAATATTCGCGGCGCATGTAAATCATAATCTACGCGGGGTTGAATCGGATAACGACGAAACTTTTGTACGTGAATTATGCGAAAAAACAGGCATTCCGCTAAAAGTAGCGCAAGCCGATGTTAATGCCTTCGCAAAAGAAAACCGCATAGGCACAGAAGCCGCAGCACGAAAACTACGCTACACACACCTAGAAGAAGCGCGACACGAATTTTCCGCTCAAGCAATAGCAGTAGGGCATAACATGGACGACAACGCCGAAACAATAATAATGAATTTATGCCGTGGCGCGGGGCTGAAAGGTCTTGGTGGAATCCCGCCAGTAAACCAGCGAGTAACGCGCCCACTACTAGAGGTATCACGCGCCGAAATCGAAGAATACCTACAAACCGCAGGAATTTCACATATAACAGACGCAAGCAATCATTCAAACGACTACACAAGAAATAGAATCCGAAACATAATAATGCCCTTATTAGAATCCGAAATTAACCCCAACGTAAAAACAACAATAACCCGCAATGCCGAAGCCCTTCGCGACGACGAATCCTTCCTAACAGAAGCGGCACAGCCGCTTTTCGCCGATAACCCGCATTCAGAGCCAAGCATACATCACGAAGCCAGTTCACATTTCCCGCGCAATAATAACGAAGAAATCGCGTATCTAAACATCACAAATTTACTTGTACAACCACCTGCAATCTCGCGGCGAGTTATTCGCGCAAAGATTGCGCAAGTTCGCGGCGACGCAAACGATATTTCACTAGCACACATTTCCGCCGTTTTAGATTTGGCAAAAACGCAAACAGGGCGCGAAATTCACCTGCCCGACATCATAGTAACAAAAGAATACGAAAATTTAATTTTTTCTCCGCTTTCAAAACGCACACGTAACATTAAATACATGTTATCAACAAAAATCGAAAATACCCCCTCTCAATGTAAAACCCCAAATGAGCGGGTCAAGGGGGCGCGCCCCCTTGCAGGGTTTGGGACAGCGTCCCAAGGTTTTATCCTTCCACTATGTACGAAATCATTTAATTATGATAAAATCCAAGAGCCGCTAATTTTGCGAACTCGCCAAGCTGGTGACAAAATCACATTAAAAGCGGGAAATCGGCTTTTTACAAAAAAGCTACAGGACTTTTTTACAGACGAAAAAATTGCAAAATCGCGGCGGGATAGTATTCCATTGCTAACACACGGCAATGATATTTTATGGATTGTTCCATACCGCGCAAATGCAGAGTACGAAGTGTGTGACGAAGAATCCGACGAAAAAAAATTATGGGTATCCGTATGGAGTGAATACGATGATTAATCACAGTGATGCAGTAGAGGTCTTAATAAGCGCGGATAGAATAGCCGCCCGAGTGAAGCAAATTGCAGACCAAATTGTACAAGACTACCGAGGAAAAACGGTTACATTACTTGGCGTGCTAAAAGGCGGCGTAATGTTTACATCCGACTTGGCACGGGCAATCGAGCCTTTGAGTGTGGAATTGGAATTTATAAAAGTCTCCAGCTATGACGATAAAATGGAATCTTCGGGTAATGTGCGGCTGGAATACCCAAAAAATATCAGATTAAAAGATAGGCACATTATTATAGTTGAGGATATTGTAGATATGGGATATACTGCTGCTTGGCTTAGAAAGTATATCATGGAGCAGAAGGCGGCATCTGTTAAGCTTTGCGCCCTCTTGGACAAGCCCCAAAATCGCCAAGTTGGTGGGGTCAAAATTGATTATCTGGGCTTTACCATTGAGAATGATTTTGTTGTTGGTTACGGTCTGGACTTTGCCGATTGGTATAGAAACATGCCATTTGTTGGACTTATAAAAAAATTCCAGTAGGAAAGAATGAGGTGAGTTTGTGCAACATAAGCACACACGAGGTATTACATTATTGATGCTAATATTTCTAATCATACTTTTGGGTCTTGCTATTTCGCAACGACTACAACCAACTGTTCACGACGACCCATTTACTTACGCGAATCTGCTTCGAGAGTTGCAATATGGGCGTATTCGCGGAATTACGGTTACGCCAAGTTATGATGTCTACAATGTGGGCATTGCAGAAATTGACCTTGCTGGCGGTGGTAATCGCACCGTGCATATCCCCAGTATTAGTGTGTTTATGGGGCATGTTCATGGTTATTTAGATTCCGCCAATTTGACTATTTTGGACGCTAACGCACCACCGCGGCCTAATTGGTTTTTATCAATTCTGCCAATTGTGTTAATCTCGCTCGTGTTTATGGGATTAATATTCTTTGTGATGCAACAGGCTAATAACAATGGTGGCGGTCGCGGCAATATGAATTTTGGTAAAAGCCGCGTTCGCGTAACCTTGCAAGATAAGCGAAAGGTCAACTTCAAGCAGGTGGCAGGTCTTGACGAGGAAAAAGAAGAACTAGCCGAAATCGTTGACTTCCTAAAAACCCCGCAGAAGTATCAAGATATTGGTGCGCGTATTCCGCGTGGTGTTTTGTTGGTTGGCCCCCCAGGTACGGGAAAAACTTACCTTGCCCGTGCCGTTGCTGGTGAGGCTGATGTTCCTTTCTACAGCATTTCTGGCTCGGATTTTGTGGAAATGTTTGTTGGTGTTGGTGCTTCCCGTGTACGCGATTTATTTGAACAGGCGAAGCGCAATCCCGCAAGTATCGTAATTATTGACGAAATTGACGCGGTTGGTCGCAGACGTGGAGCAGGCTTAGGCGGCGGTCACGACGAACGCGAACAAACACTGAATCAGCTTCTAGTAGAAATGGATGGGTTTGGAATTAACGAAGGCGTAATCGTTTTAGCGGCGACAAACCGCCCCGATATTCTCGACCCCGCGCTGTTACGCCCTGGTCGTTTCGACCGCAGAATTACCGTAAATCCGCCCGACGTTGCAGGGCGCGAAGCTGTGCTGGAAGTTCATGCGGAAGGCAAGCAAATTGGCAAGGATGTTTCCTTAAAAACCGTTGCGCAAACAACAGTAGGATTCACCCCCGCCGACCTCGAAAACCTTCTAAACGAAGCCGCATTGTTAGCCGCCCGTGACGGCAAAACGCAAATTGATATGGAATCAATTCGCAAGGCATTCATAAAAGTTGGTATTGGTACAGAGAAAAAATCTCGCGTTTGCACCAAAAAAGAACGCTACATGGTTGCTTGCCACGAAGCAGGACATGCAATTTGTCATGAAGTTCTGCCAGATATTGATGCCACGTACATGGTGTCTATTATCCCAACAGGTCGCGCAGGTGGTTATGTAATGCCCCTCCCTGGTGAAGACCGCACTATGGGCATGAGCAAGAAATTCATGGAACAGCAAATTGTCTCCTTGCTAGGCGGTCGCGCCGCCGAAGCAATCGTAATAAAAGACGTAACCACAGGCGCGTCCAGCGACATAGAACGTGCCACCACAATAGCCCGTAACATGGTAGTAAAATTCGGTATGAGCGACACCCTAGGGCCAATCCAATTTGGAAGCGACAATGAGGAAGTTTTCCTTGGCAGAGATTTCGCCCACACCCGCAATTATGGCGAACAAGTAGCCGACCAAATCGACATGGAAATAAAGCGCATAGTAGAAGACGCATACAACAAGGCACTAAACATAATAGAAACCCACATTGAAATCCTACACAAGCTAGTAGATATGCTAATAGAAAAAGAACGCGTATCTGGCGAACAAGTACGCGCAATGTTCCCGCCAGGCGTATTAGTACCAAAAGACCATCAGATTGGGTTGTTAGAGCCTAAGAAAGATTTTTAAAGTCAAGAGACAATAGAAAAAAAATTCACAAATATCCCAAAATCGGTTGATTCAATTCTGCGAAAAGAAATCAACCATAAGGGATATTTGTGAATATAGCGGTACATATTATCGGCGAAAAGCGGCTTTGCCGCTGTCGCTTAACCTAGCATTTCTTTCATCTTTGTTAAAGCTTGAGATAATGCCTCATCTGCGTGAGTGGCATCTTTGCCGCCTGCTTGGGCGTGGTTTGGTTTTCCGCCGCCGCCGCCGCCGCATAAGGTTGCGGCTTGTTTTACAATTTGACCTGCGTTTATGCCTTGTTTTACTGCGTCGTCTGTTGCGCTGGCTAGGAATTGTGCCGCGCCTGTTTCGCTGTTTACGCCGCATAATAGCATACAGCCCGATTTTAGTTCGGCTTTTAGTTTGTCGCATAGTTGGCGTAGAGCTTCTATGTCGTAGTTTTGTAATTTTGCGGCTACTAGGGTGAAGCCGTTGTGGGTTTCGGCGGATTTTAGAATGTCGGTTACAGCTTGTCCTTGCTGTTCTCCTGCGGCGGCGGTTTGGATTTTTGTTAATTCTCTTTTTAGTTCGCGGTTTTCTGCTAACAAAGCTTTGACTTTTTCGGGCAGGGTGTTTGGTTGGATTTTTAGGGCTTCTGCCGCTTCTGCTAGTAGGCGGGATTCGTGTTGGTAATGCATTATTGCTACGTTGTTTGTTTCGGCTTCTATGCGGCGAACGCCTGCGGCTGTGCCGTTTTCTGATAGCAGACGGAACACGCCGATTTTTCCTGTGCTTTTCACATGCGTGCCGCCGCATAGTTCTATGCTTTGGTTGCCTATGTTTACCATACGCACGGTATCGCCGTATTTTTCGCCGAACAGAGCCAACGCACCTTTGCGGCGGGCTTCTTCGGGGGTAGTTTCTTCTATTGTTACGGGAAGGTCGTTCCTAATGTAGTTGTTTATTATGAGTTCGACTTTTTCGCGTTCTTCGGAGGAAAGCGGTGACATATGCGTAAAATCGAAGCGAACGCGGAATGGGTCTACACTTGAACCAGCCTGCTCAACATGTTCGCCAAGGACTTCACGCAAAGCCTTTTGCAGAAGATGGGCAGAGGTATGATTGCATTCCGTTTTGCGACGATTAGCGAAATCAATTGTCGCATGGACGGCTTGCCCAACCTTGAGCGTTCCCGATTTCATCTCACCAATGTGAACGGTGTTGTTACCCGCAACATTGATGCAGTCGCTTATAATCGCTTCGTCGGGACTTCCGAATTGCGGGATATTCAAAAATCCACTATCGCCCTTCTGACCGCCAGCCGCCGCATAGAATGGCGTGCGTTTCAGCACCACTGCGATTTTTTGCCCTGCCGTGGCGGATTCAACAACTTCGCCATCTGCGATAATTGCCAGAACTTCCGTGTCGCAATAATCTTCTTCATAGCCGCAAAACTCCGTTGGCAATGCTGGCGGCAACTTATGATACACTGTTTCGTCTGCACCCATGTAGGTTGATACACCTCTGGCTGTTCTTGCGCGGTCTTTTTGGTCTTGCATTTCCTTTTTAAAACCTGCTTCGTCCCAGTTTAGCCCGTTGTCTTCCAAAATTTCGCGTGTAAGGTCTGGCGGAAAGCCAAATGTATCATACAGCTTGAAAACATCTGCGCCACTAAGAATATTCTTACCTTCGGATTTCAATGTGTCTATGTGCTTTTGTAGCAAATTCATACCCGTGTCGAGAGTTTCCAAGAAACGGTTTTCCTCGTTGTCGAGAATTTTCATTATATGCCCAGATTTTTCCTCAAGGCTGGGATACGCATAACTATACGCATTCACAGAAGCCTGCGCAACTTCGCATACGAAGCGCGTTAGCCCAATAGCCTTTCCATGCCGCACGGCGCGACGCAAAAGCCGTCTAAATACATATCCGCGCCCCTCATTGGAAGGCAGAACGCCATCAGCCGCCATAAAAGCAACACTACGCACATGGTCGGCAATGATATTTGCAGACACCAATGCAGAATCTGGCTTCGAGACGGATTCAGAAGGCTTGTCTGCCTGTAATCGGCGTTGCCCTCCGCAGGAGGCCATATCCAGCACTTTATCACGCACAGATTTTATATTATCAATATCAAAAATAGAAGGCGCGTCTTGCAGAACAATTGCAAGCCGTTCAAGCCCCATGCCCGTGTCGATATTGGTAGCGGCAAGCGGAACATACGAACCATCTTCCTGCTTCTCAAACTGCGTGAACACCAAGTTCCAGACTTCCATAAATCGGTCGCAATCGCAACCAACCGTGCAATTTGGTCTTCCGCAACCCCGTTCAACTCCGCGGTCAAAATGAATCTCTGAACAAGGCCCACAAGGCCCTACCCCATGTTCCCAAAAATTCTCATCTTTGCCCAGCCGAAAAATTTTCTCCTCTGGAATACCCATATCGTCGCGCCAAATAGCATACGCTTCGTCGTCTTCCTCATAAACAGAAATTAAAAGCTTATCCGCAGGAATTTCCATAACCTCCGTCAAAAATTCCCAAGCCCACGGAATAACTTCCTTCTTAAAATAATCACCAAAGGAAAAATTCCCAAGCATCTCGAAAAACGACGCATGTCTAGCATCCTTACCAACATCATCAATATCAATAGTACGAATACACTTCTGACAGGTAGCCACTCTAGGCGCAGGCGGTTTCTCCTGCCCCGTAAAAAACGCTTTCATAGGTGCCATACCCGAATTAATCAGCAACAGACTATTATCCCCTTGCGGCACAAGCGGATAACTAGGCAACAAAAAATGTTCTTTCCCAACAAAAAAATCCAAGAACCTATCTCGGATTTGGTTGACAGTTTGATATTTCACAAAGATTCCTCCTTTTGATAAGTAAAAGATTAAAAGAAAGACCTTGGGGGCGTTGCCCCCAATACCCCCACGAGGGGGACACAGCCCCCCTCGACCCCCTTCGTTGAAATCGCAAATGCTTGCGATTTTTTTTCTTTTGTCAAAGTTTTGGTCAAGCTTTTTTAAAAGCTTGCAGGGGGTTGGGGACAGCGTCCCCAAGGTCTTTTATCTTTTGACTTTAAATCTTTTGACTTTAATCTTTAAAATATATATTCGCCGTTTTTGTAGAATTGGGTTTCTGTGCCGTCTTGCTCTATTCCTGTTATGCACATGTCTTCTGTTCCGAACATGAAATCTACGTGTACTAGGGAATCGTTTCCGCCTGCGGCTACTAGGTCTTCGGTGGATAGTTCGTCACCGCCTTGCATGTTTTTGGGATAAGCCTTGCCTAGGGCTAAGTGGCTGGAGGCGTTTTCGTCGTAGAGGGTGCTGTAGTATAGGGTGTTCATTTTGCCTATTGGAGAACAGTTTGCTACTAGGGCTACTTCGCCTAGACGGCCGCCGCCTTCGTCCATTTCAATTATGTTGGCTAGGGTTGATTGGTTTTTGTCGGCGTGGAAGCTTTGAACTTTGCCGTCTTTGAAAGTCATCTCGAAGCCTTCTATTAGGTTGCCTTGGTAGGATAGGGGCATGGAGGCTACTACTCTGCCGTCAGCGCGGTTACGGTCTGGCATTGTGAAGATTTCTTCGGTTGGCATGTTGGGGAAGAAGGGGATTCCGTTTTTGTCTTCGTCGCCGCCGCCTGTCCAGATGTGGTTCTTGGCTAGACCTACTGTTATGTCTGTGCCTAGACCTGTGGTTATTCTTAGGGCAGAGAAATTTTTCTTGTTTAGGTAGTTTACGCGGGCTTCAAATGTTTTTTTGTGGTCTGCCCAGTCTTGGATTGGGTTTTCGCCGTCGGCTCTTGCGCATTTTAAAACATGTTCCCATAGGCGTTCCATTGCTTGGTCTTCTGGCAGGTCTGGGAAGACTTTTTTCGCCCATGCTGGTGATGGAATTGCTATTAGCGACCATCTTATGAAACTGCTCATTGTTAGTTTTGTGTGTTCTAGGGTTGCGGCGCGTGATGATTTTGTTGCGCGGCGAAGCCTATCCGAATCCACACCAGCAAGCAAGTCGGGATCTGATGCTCGTATGTGAAGATATACTACACCTTTGTCGTCTTGCTCCTTTAGTTTGTCCACGCGCCATTGCGGGAAGTAGTCGAAGACTTCGCTTGCCGCTCGCAGATATGTTGTGCGCGAACATTGGTCGTCAGCCCAATCCATGCGCACTTCCGACGCGCCTGCGTCATACGCTGCCGCTTGCACCATTCGCCCGAAATATGCATTGTCCACGTCACAACTGATTACCACCAGCTGCCCCTTCTGCACATTCCCGCCAGAGCGAACTAGAAGCTCTGCGTATTTTTCGAGTTTCTTCTTATCCATATTCGTCTCCCTTGTTTGTTCTTCGTTTGCTATATTATATACCTAGTGTGGGTATTTTTGCAAAGATTATCCATGAAGTTTCGCACCAAAATTGTCTTGAGATTTTTTTGTTGCGCAAGCGATAAGAAAAAACTTGCATTTTGCATAAAGCTTTGGTAAAATCTTTCACGTTGAGGGAACAATAATATTCGCCCGAATGGCGGAATTGGTAGACGCAAGGGACTTAAAATCCCTCGAATGCAAATTCGTGCCGGTTCGAGTCCGGCTTCGGGCAGTCCTTGGCAGATAGCCGAAATGCTCTCCCCTGTATTTATCACAAATGCAGGGGAGGGCATTTTTCTTTTTCAAGAATAGACCTCTTGCATAATTAGACAATGCCGAATTTGCGTGGATTTCAAGACAAGGAGGCAGTGACGCGGCGTGCCAGCGGCACGCAAGGAACAGCCGACGCAGGCTTGTGCCAAAAAGACCGCAAAGGCGGCGTTGGCTAATTATGCAAGAGGTCTAAT
>Ga0123355_10017073_pt1 | contig 11459 bp, 14 predicted proteins | sample TergutEmb28metaG_3_FD_89872 | JGI IMG/M metagenome (GOLD analysis project Ga0123355, IMG submission 89872) | Embiratermes neotenicus P1 segment gut microbial communities from Petit-Saut dam, French Guiana - Emb289 P1 | ecosystem: Host-associated > Arthropoda: Insects > Digestive system > Gut ...
ACACATGATCGCAGTCGATCCGCGCGTCAATTCTCTCGTCGATCCTCTTGAACCGAACGGGCCGTCCACACATGGCCCGCAGGCCGTTCTAGGGGCGGAACTCTCTCTTAGCTACCTGTCCAACTTTTCGGGGGCCAGCTCATATGTGGACCGACTGCCCCAACTCGCCGCATGGCAGAACGACTTTGACGCGGTCCGGCGGCGTCAACGGCTGCGCCTGGGCGGCCTGGTAAGCCGCCGGCTGTGGGTGCTACCTCGATGGTGCGCCTTCATGCACCTCTCGTTCGGCCCTGCCTTCGTCTTTTTGAGCCATATCTACGTCGATCACCGGATTCTCGATGCGCCAGCCGCTGAGAAATGCCGCTACGAATTTACGGTACAGCGACAACCGCTGAAAGGCGTGCATCTTGCGCCAGGGTTCACGCTGACCGGGGCGATAGAGATGTCACGGTCGGGCACCTGCACGAAGCAGAAGGCCGCGTTCTGAGTCGAGAAATTCGCTCCACGGTGACCGCGGCCTGCCCTTCTTCACAGCCGGGACCAGGACCCGGTAGTCAGCGGGCGTCAGCCAGCAATAGCGCGGTGATGTGCGATGCGAGACACCCCTGGGGAGCTAGGACCAGTCGGCCGCGTCGGTTGGGCCGTCTTGGTGACGTTCGTGGCTCTGCTGTTATCGAGGGTGCAGATCCTGAACCTCCTCCTGTGGGTGGTTGCCGCCGTCGCTTGGGTGAACGTCCCGCTCAACTTCTGGAAGGAGACCGAGGAAGCCGCCGAGCGTCGGCGTGCAAAGGAAGCGCGGGAGGCCATGGCGTACCGACTTGAAGAGGACGAGGACGAGGACGAGGAAAGATGGTGGCTGGCGCGGCAGCGGGAGCATGAGTACGAGATCCGGATGCTCGAGCGCGAGCTGGCGAGCATGCGGTCTGGTGCAGATGAGGTGCCGGAGGAGGAGCGGGCCGCGTATGACGCCGAGATGGCGAGCATCCGAAATGAATTGGACTGGCGCAGATACGAGCTCAACCGCCCGCGGTATGAGTGATCTGCAGTGCATTGGGTGAGATTGCGGCACGACCATTGTCGTGTTGCCGAAAACCACCGGAAAGCGCTCGTTCAAGGCGTTGCTGCCATTTATCATCGGAATTTCCGCGCGCCTATTCAATTAAACGGCAAGCCAGGTTTCTCGACAACGTGCAACCAGCGCTCACGGATCGCCGCTGCCGTGGCGCTGAGATCGACAGTCGAGAACCTGATGATGTGCCCTTGCATACGGACGGCTTCGTCAACGAGTTGCCCATCGATAGCAGGATGCAGCAGCAGCCCTTCTGCACGGTCAGCGATCGCGTCCCCTTCCTGCGAGCGAAGATATGCGTAGATCTGGTAGAGGTAACTACTTTGAAGAAGCTCGTCCCTGTGCCAGCCCGGCTTCACGATGGTGCTGAACTTCGTATCTATCACGATGCGTCGCTCGCGGGCGCGGAAAGTCAGGACGATGTCGGTCCGCATGCCGGGGAGTATCTCGGACATCCCCGTCGTGCTTGCGTCCACTGTCAGGCCCATGAGCGACAGATTATCCGTGCTGATCGTGTTGTTCGGCGTCAGGAGCGTGCCGGTACCAAGAATCTTGCTGGATTCCTGGCTATTGGCCGCCTCGACCGGCACCTTCCCTTGCGCCATCGCCGTCTGGATCTGCCCCAACTCGGACTCCGGCAGGGTGAAGACCACAGCGATCGGCTTGTCTTGGGTAATGGAGACGATGCCGGTCTGATTGCCGACTTCAATCAGGTTGCCGATATCGGTCTGATAGAAGCTAACCGGCCACTGATGGATGCCCGGATCGCGCAGTTGTTCAGGTTGAACTGGGCCGTCTCGATCGCCGCAGTGTCCAGCTGCACGGCTGCAGCGAGCTTGTTCACGCTCGCTTGCTGGTCATCCACCTGCTGAACGGGCGCGAAGCTGCGTTTGGCAAGGTTCTGAAAGCGAAGCAGGTCGAGCCGCGCGCTCAGCAGTTGCGCGGCGTCCTCGGCGCGCTGCGCCACCGCCTGATCGAGCGCGGCCCGGTACGGCGTCGGGTCGATCTGGGCGATGAGATCGCCCTGTTTGACCTCCTGTCCCTCATGCACCGGCAGGGCGATCAGGATGCCGTTCACCTGCGCCTTGATCTCGTCGACGTTGTAAGGCTGCACCGTGCCGAGTCCGTCGAGATAGACAGGCACGTCCTGTGTCCTGGTCTTCGCGGTCGTGACGGGCACTTGCGGCTGCGGCGCCGGGCCTGCTGCTTGCGCCGTCCCCGCGCCATGAAGTGCCTGCCATCCGGCAAAGAAACTCGTCGCCAATACAGCGCCGAGAAGTCCGATCCGCCGCCATCTCATGGTTTGTGCCCCGTGAAGCCGGTCGCTGCCGGTGGTTCATCCCGGCGCATCACGCGCCGGTGCGGGGTGATAGATAGACATCGCATCTGACAGAGTTGTATACGGATTTGTCGTAATCGATTTCGTGAAGTAGATCACCACCAGGTCATTCATTTGTTATGTCTTGATCATGCGGGTGTAGCACGTTAGTGCAGCCAGCTCGCTGGTGGCTTGCCAGTTGTGTTGTCACAGCGAGAGCACATACCGAAGCCGACATGCGGACATGACCGAGGATGTATTTATCCTTCATGCGCACGGTCTCGCCAATCTCGAAACTCTGCAGCTCAACCGGCTGCTGGCGGCCGAGACCAATGGATCCGGAGAGCTGAAAGCTTCCGTCAGCCAAAGCTTCGAGCCACTCCCGCATGGTAAGTCCCTTTCTCCACTCACAGAGTGGCAATGGCCGTCGGGTGGCGATCGAAATAAGACACCGTCATGTGCCATTCGGAGATGGTGAGACCCATCTTGCTTCTCGAACATGACCCCGGACAGCGGTTGTGCGCGAGGCTGAACTAGCTGACGGGGAAACCGGGCATTTCAGAATACAGTGCAGCACAAACTGCCTGCATTCGTACGATGTACCGGACCATTAGCCCGGGACAATGCAATAAGGATAGGTATAAAGATATGGGCAACCATATACGTAGGGATAGACGCGCGCCCGATATCCGTAGCCCCAGGGACGATATCCCCAACCCCTTCGCACTGCATAACCCCCACGGAATCCGCCTCCGTGGCCACCAAAACCACCCCCACGGCCGCCGCCTCGGATGGGATGCGGAACGGCAGGCTGGTCCTGCGTGCTAGCCATCGCGGGAGGGTCAATCGCCGCCACGACCATGATTGCGGCGGCGGCAAGGATTTGAGCACGATACATAGCGATCTCTCCTTCCTTCCAGAGGTATTCAGTCGGGCGAGTACTGTTAGGGGGCGTCTCGTGAATGGGAGATATGAGATAACTGAATAGAAGCTCCTGATCGCGTTCTTTACGGAGGAGTCAACTGAGGAAAATCCTAATTGTCCGAGGACAAGTAAACAGGTCATGGCAACAATCGGGGCGAGCGAGCGCTTTTGCACTCATTTCGGCCAACGCGGGTGAATGCGCTCGCGGGAGATCGGGGGTCTTCCGGTGTCGTCGGGTCATCCCTCAGCCGCCGCTTCATGGGTATATGGTGTTGACAATCGTTCAGCGATTTCGGCGCGGTTGCCAACAACGTACGCCGGCAGTTGTTCACGGTCTGTGATCGTGATCTGGACTGGCCTGTGGATAGCGCCGAAAGCAGGAAGGGTCATCCAAACTGCAGATTACGGTCCCCGCGGCGCCGCTTCCCAATTCATCGAGTCTATCAGCTTTTCGTCGCCAGCCGACCGGCCAGCGTGTACGTGATCGAATCACCACGCAGCGTCCGCACAATGTGGTCCGGTGGTAGCGAGTCGAGCGTCTCTTGGCGCCGCATCGTGTGTGCGGGGAACTGCACGAAGCCGGCAGCGGAAAGCAGGTTCTCCCGATATTCTACCCGCTGCTGTGGTGTAGCACAGCCCGTCAAGATCAGCGTCATGGCAAACAGAACCGTCCCAAAACTGACTCGCGTTACCACAGAACCCTCCATTCTTTGGTAGGACTGTCGACGTAGCGGCTAGGTTGGATTGCTAAAGTGGCCGCTGCCACTAAGTTTTGTGGCGACGATTTGGCCGACCCACCAGCCGCCTATGAACGCTCATCCTCAGACGATGTCTTGATGACGGGACTGCTTTCAAACTTCGAGACGAAGTCGCCCGACACAAGGAGGCCCAACGCTCCCCGAAGCGCCTCGGACTCCGCACTGCCGAATGCGGCTTCGAAACGCTGCTGCGCCTCGATCCATAGGGAGTTGGTCTCCGCGAGCTCGGCGCGGCCGCTCGCTGTCAAGGTAACGAGTCGATTGCGGCGATCGTCGAGGTCGATCTCAATACTGACGAGGCGGGCGCTCTCCAAGGGTTTTAGCGTGTGTGCCAGCGCGCCCGGATCCATCACCAGCGCCATGGCGAGTGCGCCCACTGTCGTCGGCTCCGAGCGGTTGATCTGCGACAAGATTGCGCGCTGCGTCATCTTCAGGCCGCTTGGGGCAAGCGCCGTGTCGTAGAGCTGCGAAATTCGGCGCGAGGCCTTGCGGAGCGCCGTGCAATTGCAGCGCCAGTACTCGCCGCTGGGCCTCGCGCCCCGACCCTTCCTGCCAGCCATCCATCGCTCCTTAACACTATCGGCTCCAGACTTCGACTACAAGCATATGCGACCTTTCCCTCAAAGTGCAAGCATATGCAGATATACGGTAAGCGACTCTGGTGCGCCCTCGGGAGAACGCCGCGCCGCTCGTTCACATCGGCTTGAGCTAGCGGCGTCACAGTCCGTTCGGAGATCGATGAGATGCCGATCGACCCGCCGGCATCGCGCCCTGCGAGGAAGAGTTTTCGTGGTGCCTTGCTGCTCAATCATAGCTGCCATCCGCTCTTTTGTCTGCAGGTCATTTGACAATGCAAGCATATGCCATCATCCTGAATGCATGCATATGCTGATAAGGTGATGCCCTCTGAGGTTTGCCGTGCCGTATCTATCCCGACGGCCCGTCAGCTACATCAGCCTACTCGATCCAGCCAGTATAGCTAACAAGATGAACCCAACTTTGCTCGGACTCATAGCGCTGAACGGGAATGGGCCCGCTAGCGAAGCCGACGTTTGGAGCTCCGAATGACGCAGCAACACTTAACCTCCAAAATCCCCGGAACTGATTACGCGGCTGCGCTGGGGGATGATCGTAGCGCACTGCTGAAGGCGTCTAGCCATGCCCGCATCCAGGTGCCCTGGTCTCGTGTACCCGCAGGCCGGGAGCCTGCACCCGGGCACCGACCAAGCCCCCAATCGCCGATCGAAACGGAGCGGAGCCTCACGGGGAAAGCCGCCGATCGCAAGAGCCGCTTTCGCCGGCATCCGGTCGGCGCATCGTTCGGGCTACTTGGCCTCATGTTGGTCACGGCGGCGGGATACCTCTATTTTGATTACACCAACCACTTCGAGACGACGGACGACGCCTTCATCGCGGCTCGTCAGTTCGCAATCGCCCCGAAGGTGGCCGGTTACATCACGGCAGTCCCGGTCACCGACAACGAGCACGTCGTTGCTGGCCAGGTGATCGCCCGCATCGATAGTCGCGATTATCGAAACGCGCTCGCCGAGGCGCAGGGGGAGGCGGCGGCTGCGAAGGCCAGCGTCCAGAACATCGATGCGCAGATCGCCGTACAGCAGGCCCAGGTGGCGCATGACGGGGCGCAGGTACAGCAGGCTCAGGCCAGTCTGACATTCGCGCAGCAGCAGGCGAACCGCTACAGCACTCTGGCCCGCGACGGCTGGGGCACCGTCCAGCAAAGCGAGCAGTGGACATCGCAGCAGCGTAGCAATGAGGCGGGGCTGAAGTCCGCGGAGGATGCGCTCGTAGCCGCGGTGCGACAGCTTGACGCACTCAACGCGCAGTTCGACAGCGCCAAAGGGAAGCTCGAAGACGCGATTGCTCGGAGCGACCAGGCGGCGCTTAATCTCTCCTACGCCGTCGTCACCGCTGCGCAGCCAGGCCGGGTCGTGCAGCTCACGGCGGGGGTGGGCGAGTACGCGCAGGCCGGTACGAATCTCGCCATGTTCGTGCCTGACGACATCTGGGTCGTCGCGAATTTCAAGGAGACCCAGCTCAACCGGATGCGGCGACGGCAGCAGGTGGCAATCAACATAGACGCCTACCCGGACCGCGACATTGCTGGTCATGTGGCAAGCGTTCAGCCCGGGTCTGGGCCTGCGTTCTCGCTGCTGCCACCGGAGAACGCCACCGGCAACTACGTGAAGATCGTCCAGCGCGTGCCGGTCAAGATCAATCTGGACAATAGCCCGGCTGATGTCGCGCTTGGTCCCGGCATGTCGGTTGAGCCGACCGTGCGGGTCAATCCCAAGCCGTCGCTACTGGAGCGCTTGGAGGCGGTGCTATGAGCGCCGGCGTAAACCCAACGAGCGCTCCCACCGCGACAGGCGGCGCTGGCGCCAATCCGTGGCTGATCGCCGTGCTGGTTGCACTGGCGACCTTCATGGAGGTGCTCGACACTACCATCGCCAATGTGGCGCTGCGCTACATCGCGGGCGGGCTTGGGGTCAGCGAGGACGAGGCGTCATGGGCGGTAACGACCTATCTGGTGGCCAATGCCATTGTTCTGACAGCCAGCGCGTTCCTGGCCAAAGCGATCGGCCGCAAAGTCTTCTTTCTGATCTGCCTGGCGCTGTTCACCGTGAGCTCGGTGCTATGCGGCATTGCCTGGAGTCTGCAATTGCTATTGTTGTTCCGCATCATGCAGGGTTTGGCTGGCGGGGGAATGGTGCCCGTCGCCTCGTCGATCCTGGTGGACACGTTCCCGCCCGAGAAGCGCGGTCAGGCCTTTGCACTGTTTGGGGTTGCTGTCGCGGTGGCCCCGGTGGTCGGACCGACATTGGGCGGCTGGCTGTCCGACAATGTCTCCTGGCATTGGTGCTTTCTGATCAACGGTCCGATCGGGGTGATGACGCTCGTGTTGATCGCATTGCTCGTGCGCGACTCCAAGGCGGCGGTCGAGGAACGGGCGAACTGGCGCCGGCAAAAGGGCGGATTCGACGTTGTCGGCTTCCTTCTGGTCGCGACGTTTCTCAGCACGCTCGAAATCGCGCTCGATCGCGGGCTTGAGGACGACTGGTTTGGCTCGTCATTCATCACCACCGTAGTGACCATCTGTTCGCTCGCGTTTGCGCTGATGATCCCGTGGGAGATGACCCGCCGTAACCCGACGATCGACGTCAGGATGGTCGCGACGCGACAGTTCGGTGCCTGCTTCCTCATCATGCTGGCGACCGGCGCCCTCCTGCTCGCCACTACCCAGTTTCTTCCCGAGTTGGTGCAGGAGGATTTCGGCTACACGGCGACATGGGCCGGCGTAATGGTCTCGCCGGGCGGTGTCGTCGCCATGACGATGATGTTCGTCGCAGGCCGTCTGGCGGGCAAGATCCAGCCAAGATACCTGATCGCCACCGGGGCGGTGATCATGGCGCTATCAATGTACGCGCTGACCAATGTCTATGACGATCTCGGCTTCTGGTTCATGGCGCGCTGCCGGATGCTGTTTGCGTTCGGGTTTCCCTTGGTCTTCATTCCTATCACCGCAGCGTCCTACGACGGCATCCCGCCCGACAAGACCGGCCAGGCGTCGGCCTTGATCAACGCGGCGCGCAATACCGGCGGGTCGATCGGCATCTCCTTGATCTCCAACGTGCTGTGGCGCCGTGAGCAGCTCCATCAGACCCGGCTCGTCGGGAATGCGATCCCGTCGAGGATCCAGTATCAGGAGACGCTGCATCAGATGACGCACTATTTCCTCAGCCAAGGCAGTTTGCTGCCCGAGGCGGAGCAGCAGGCGATCGGTTGGATCGGTCAGCAGATACAAGCGCAGGCATCATTCCTGGCCTATATGGACGCTTTTGAGGTGATGGCGCTGGTAGCGCTTGCGGCCACGCCGCTCGCGCTCATTCTGCGCAACGTGAAACTGGGTGGCAGAGTCAGGGGCCATTGATCAAGGAGCCGAACAGCTTGACAGCTGCTATAGTGCCGCTCATGAGGTCAATCAGCTAACTTGTCCCCAAGTTAGCGAGCTCGCGAGCTCAGGCTGCTTTCAAAGGTCGTGATGACGCTGTCCGACACGAGCAAACTCAGTGCTTCCCGCAGCGCTTTCGACTCGGCCCGGCCTAACGCAATCTCGAAGGCCCGCTGCGCCCTCGCCCACAGCGCATCGGTCTCCGCGAGTTTGGCGCGGCCCCTCGCTGTCAGCGTGATCAGTCGGTTGCGGCGGTCGTCGGGGTCGATCTCGATAGCGACGAGCCGGTCACGCTCCAATGGTTTCAGTGTATGGGCCAGGGCACCGGAGTCCATCACCAGCGCGTCGGCGAGCGCACCCACAGTCGTGGGCTCTGAACGGCTGATCTGCGACAAGATCGCGCGCTGTGTCGCCTTTAGACCGCTTGGCGCGAGAGCAGTGTCGTAGAGCTGCGAAATGCGGCGCGAGGCCTTGCGGAGCGCCGTGCAATTGCAGCGGCTCTCCTCGTCGACTCTTCCTGTTCGAACCTTCCTGCCTGCCATCCATCCGTCCTGACCGCCATTGAGCCTTGACTTCCACTATCAGCATATACACCTACCTGGCAACAATGCAAGCATATGCAGGCAGCCGCCGGCGGGCGAATGCTTCCCTCTATCCAGCCGCAGGAGACACCATCAGTGCTCACGTTTAAGAAGCTTACGCGACGGTATGACGTCCATGAGAGCCGCCGTTCCTTCGCCGACGTCGTCGCGGCCCTGGAGGCGGCGGTGGGATCGGTCGAGAATGTAACATTCGACCACGAGCTGTCCGAGGCTCGTGATCCCTCGGACTTCGAGGAACGGGTGCGCAGCCATGAGAGCACGAGCGGCTTCATGCGCTTCCACACGATCGACCACGGTGCGTGGCTGGCGGCCCTGGGAAGCGGCGGCAAGGCGAGGATGTACACACAATCGGTAACCCGCTAATCGCCCGAACCATGATGAGGCACAATCACGCGTCGGCCTCAATGTCCTGTGCGAATTGCGGTCTACGGGGACCCGTCCCGCGGGAAAGTCCGCGTGGCGTACAATCTTCCTTCGTCCTTGATGAGTGCGCTGGACGACAAGGATGTCAGCGAGGCCGCACAGGCTCTCGACGCCAAACTCATCGCGCTTGCGGAAAAAGTTAGTGATGCGAAGGAATAAGTCTTTGACTGGGAGAGCGGCCAGACGCCAAGGCTTGTCGGTGAAGCGGTAGACGTCTGGCCACCCTCATGGGGTCGCCGCACGGGGCTGAGGAGCCCCGCGAGTGGCCCGCCTGTTCGACTCACTTGGGAGGCCCCATGCAGTTCAAGCAGTTCGGCAGGACGGGACTGATGATCTCCCGTTTGACCCTCGGCACCGGAACCTTCGGAAAGCAAACGGACGAAGCAGAAGGGCATCGCATCCTTGACAGTGCCGCTGAAGCCGGAGTGAACGTCATCGATACCGCGGACATATATCCTCCCGGCGCGGAGATCGGCGGCGCCGAAATCATTGTCGGACGCTGGCTCAAGATTAGGCGAGGACATTTCATGCTCGCGACCAAGGGTGGCGGTAGAATGGGTCCCGCACCCTGGGATGCCGGCAACTCGCGGAAGCACCTGCTGGACGCGGTCGACGCTTCGCTGCGCCGCCTCAACACGGATTACATCGACCTTTATCAGCTCCATATGGACGATCCCGCCCCTCCGATCGACGAGTTAGCTGAGGCGATGGACACCATCGTGCGCTCGGGCAAAGCGCGTTACATCGGCGTGTCAAACTTCCTCGCCTACCGTCTAGCGAGGGCGCTCGGACGGCAGGACGTGCTCAAGCTGACGAGGTTTGTCTCCACGCAACCGCGTTACAACCTGCTGTTCCGTGAGGTTGAGCGCGAACTACTCCCGTTGGCCCAGGAGGATGGGCTTGCGGTGATCCCATACAACCCCCTCGCCGGGGGACTCCTAAGCGGCCGATACAAGCATAGCGATACGCCCGCGAAGGGTCGCTTTTCGGAAGAGCTCGGTCAGTTTGGAAAGCTGTATCAGACGCGATATTGGCACAAGCGCGAGTTTGAGACAGTCGGTCAAGTGCAGAAGATCGCGGAGCAGAAAGGAACGCCAATGGCGACGTTGTCCGTCGCGTGGGTTCTGGCGAACTCCGCTATCACATCAGTCATTCTGGGCGCCAGTCAACTCGATCAACTGAACGACACCCTGGCGGCCGCAGATTACAACCTCGACAGCGCGGTAAAGGCGCAGTTGGACGAAGTCAGCATCGAGTACCGAAGAGGCGACGCAGGGAAGTGAGCGAGCACGCGCTCCTTCTCTAGCCACGCCTCTGCAAACCTACATCGACGAAGGCGCGCCGATCGTCTTCCTGCGTGGCAGTTTCCTGCATCGCAAGCGACGGACCGGTCCGTATCATTGGGAGCAGCTCATGAGGATAATCCAGGCAACGCAGTTCACGGGCTATCAGGGACTTGTGGGGTTTGACGCTCCCATGCCCCAGGTCGCTGATGGACGGGTTCTCGTGCGTGTAACCGCCGCTGGCGTGACGCCGCTCGATCACACCATAGTGTCAGGCAGTCATCCGCGCGCAAAGGCGCCGCTGGTCCCCGGCAATGAGGGCGCCGGGGTGATCGAGGATGCGGGCGTGTCAGGGCTCGTGCCCGGCGGCCGGGTCGCTTTCACCGGCGGCTACGGCGTGGCCGAAAACGGGTCATGGGAGGACTATCTAATGGTGCGGCCCGACGACTTACTGCCCGTTCCGGCTGGCATCGACGACGTGCTCGCCGCCAGCCTTCCGGTCGCATATCTCACCGCCTGGCTAGCCCTCGATGAGGCGGGCTTCGCTCCCGGCAAGACAGTTTTCACGCCAGCGATCGGCGGCTCGGTCGGCAACGCCACCTACCAGTTGGCGAAGGCGCTTGGCGCGGCCGCAGTGATCTCGACAGCCGGCAGCGCCACAAAGGCGATACGAGCGCGCGAGCGGGGCTATACCAACATCATCGATCTTAGCGCGGAGAGTATCGGCGACGGCATCCGACGGATCACGGACGGCGGGGACGTGGACATCGTGATCGAGAGCCTTGGGGGCGCGTTTACCGCCAACGCCCTTAACGCACTGACGGTCGGCGGTACGCTCATTGCGATCGGCTACACCGCAGGGCGCAAATCCGACATTGATGTGACGGACCTCATCTGGAAGCGCGCCCGCATGGCTGGATTCGCGCTTGTCACACAGACGCCCGCCGTCAAGCGGGAAGCCTGGCACCAGGTTGTCGCACTCGTGGGCAGCGGCGCAGTTGTGCCAACCATTGCGCGGACCTATCCGCTCGAGCAGGCCGCCGAGGCGCTCCGTCATCTCCACGAGGACCGTCCGTTTGGTAAGGTCGTTCTGGCACTCTAACGGGGACAGC
>Ga0123355_10017074_pt1 | contig 11459 bp, 12 predicted proteins | sample TergutEmb28metaG_3_FD_89872 | JGI IMG/M metagenome (GOLD analysis project Ga0123355, IMG submission 89872) | Embiratermes neotenicus P1 segment gut microbial communities from Petit-Saut dam, French Guiana - Emb289 P1 | ecosystem: Host-associated > Arthropoda: Insects > Digestive system > Gut ...
CTCACGAGGCTGAGTGGACCCCGTTCCAGACCCACTACTACTCAGAAAATCTGGTAGCGCCGGGGACCGAACCCGGGACCTCTGTATCTGTAGCCAGAAACTCTGACCACTAGACCACAGAGGTGGTCATTCAGACTATCAACAAAAAATAAAAGTACCAGAATATGCCTAATTTGTGCTTCAGATTTGGTCAGCATTCCTTTGAAGAACTTCCATTCATAAATAATATGCATTTAATGCCCACCAAGATCCAGCACCTAGCTACCATATCCGCCCTTGGTACATTAGTTAAACATCACTATCTCTTGGCTACCCTCTATTCAACTGCAATGAGTCATGAGCAGCTGCTATCAGCTCTCTGATTGCATCCTATCACTATCTCTCAGACGCCAGCCGCTTTAGTGGAAATATTGGCTTATCACTGACAAATGACAAAATGAAACAATTACTGAACTGATAAAGTGTCTTCATACATATACATATGAGTAACCTCAAGAAGCTACATTTATGGCCATAATGACAGCCGTCACACGTTGAACTATAAATCAATTTAACTGGTACACATGTCACCACACTAAGTTGTGCTACAAAAGCTAACGGAAATATTCCATCTACAGAGTGATAAATTCCAAGGGCAACTCAAACTTCTTCTACCTCAACAGAATTAAAAAAAAAAAGTCAATAAAAATATGCAGTTAACTGTGCTGAATTCATCTATATAAAGAAGTGTTTATCCATATTTCATCCAGATGAAGGTATCAGTGAACAGAAGCACCTATATAAGTGTACAACCACTCATTTGAAGGTTAGCATCAGTCCTCTTGATGCGACAAGTAACAGTTGTGTCACTAAATATGCCTACTCGGAAAAATTTGCTATTTCTAACAACCATATTTCTCCATGTTGTATACAAGTAGGCCTTCATGGAATTTTGTAAATGAGAAAGTCTCATGTTCAGCTGTACTGTCACCATCTTGTGAATGTTGCTAAGCATTGTATCATGGAATGTGGACTAGATTATGAATACTTGCAAAACATGAATGCAGGAGATATTTATACATACCAGTTGGGAGTTCTGATCTGAAACTGACAGGCAATGAATCTTCAGGTTCTATAAAATGCTGGAAATTTGTTCAGTAGCTAAACTAATAGCTTCTCAAAAAGAACTGTGCTCCTTGGGTTTGGCTAATCTGCTAAACCTAAATGTTAAGCAGATCAACAGTTTAATTCAGTACTGAAATACATTCCACTCTACTGCTGATAATGGAAATTTCTTCCTGAAGAAGACAGAGTTCTGGTCAAAAAATGTATGGGATACATACGATAAATTGTGTTTTAATAAGCAGAAGTAAATACGGTTACTTAATACATTTCAATGTCTACACACACCAGTACACATTTCAACATTAAGATAATGTGACATTGCTCAGCTTTATTTCCATCCCAACACATTGCATGGAATAATTTCTCAAAATTCATCAGGCACCACAAAAGTATTTTACACCTGAAAGAAAATCTTTAGAACATAGCAGGTGCTAACAGGAAAGTCTCTTGCCAGGAAATGTCCCAGATGTTTTTAGTCTTCAGAAGGCAGCAAGAGACTTTTCCCTTCTCTAAAATGTGCAGACTGGCTCTGAGGTCCACCCAACCTCCTACTAAATGAGTACTGGTGTTCTTTCCCAGGGATCAAGCAGCTGGCATCTGCCACCAAAGTTAAGAATGAGTGGAGCTATATCTCTGTTCCTCCTGTAAGCCTTCATGGCTTAGATAGGGTTAACTTTACCTTAACCTATTACTTTCAACTTTCTTGCAAATACATACCCTAAGCATTGTCATTTGCTGAAGACAACATGGGAAAGCTTTAACAAATTCAGATATATGCAATATACGTACAAGACATACGTATGTCTATTATCTAACTCCTTTTGTCCTATTGAAAAATGTCTTAAGAATTTCAAATTACTACAAAACATGCATGTAAGAACAATGGGGGTTCCATGATACATCATAACTGTCTTGTTTAAACATCAAAATAAATGTATTATTACACAACACATTTTACATTCCTGGCTTTGTACTACGAAGGATTCAAGGGCTATGTGAGTATTCTCTTCTCAGCTGAGCAGTTGTGACAAGGCTGCTTGCCTGAGGAAAATTTTGTGCATCCAGATGCCATGAAATTATATTCTAGACCTTTTTTTAGAAAAGCTCTATACATCATGGGCTGTTAAGGCATGTCCATATCAACTTGGATCACTGCAAATTAAAAATACTGCATCTGTCTCTACCACAAAACTTCTCACAGTTACAAGTACCTCATTGCCTCTAAACGCGAAACCACGACCAAAAACATAAAAAGGCATTCATGCAGCAATAGCTTTCATGAACAGTGCCTCTTCCCTTCAGGTCGCTTGTATGAGTATAAAAGGACGTCCTGATAAAACTGCTGTGTAACACAGTATTTCGTAGTTCGTTTAGTTTCATAATTATACCAGGCACTTGCCGGCGATCGCGAGTTCATCCTTGTTAGAAAAACGAGTTAATGTCGGTGTTATGGAACTTCAATGAAAAAACGTAAAGGAGGAATGATCTATATTTACATAGTCTTCCAACTGCACAGTCGCTCACTGATCATAATGCAACTCCGATACAGTCACATCCGTGGCAATATACGGAGATCTAACACCTAGAGCTCTAAGTAAGAAAGGAGTATCACAGGCGCAAAGATCGTCAAAAACATATCAACATGTCACTACTTGACAATCACCGAAACAATGTTACACTAAATCGTTCAACACTTATTTCTGCTCTTCAAGAAAAGGCGATGTCATAGTTCAATGACCACCTGATTATTTATATAAAAACAATATGGGAATACTTGTAAACTTTGACAAATAATTCGTCTGCCATGACAGGCGACCTCGGACGATTTGAAATTAATGTACTCACCATTGTAATTGTCAAATGCAGTTGGAATATATTCGTTTGGAAATCCATTTGTGCTGTAGCTTACTACTAAAGACGTTTTTCCTACAGCACTATCGCCAACTAACACACACTTGATTCTCTCTACTGCCTTGTTTACATCGCACTGATCAGCTTCCAAAAGTGGACGCGTACAGCCTAATGCAGAGGGAGGCATCTTCAACAACCTCCCCCTTCGAGCGACCAGCCACGATTAACTTGTCACTGTCGTCTCCGTCTCCATCATTTGGCGCTGCTGTCGGAAGCAAGGATAACACAAATTTGAAACGGCAAACGCGTGCGCATCATACTGTTATGCCAGTGCCATCTAGGAGGATGGCAAATAATAGCTTAGTTTAGTTTAGTTTATTTGTTCATCCATTCAGTCACATATGTAACACTGGACACGTCAGATACAAATTACAATTTACAACACAACCTATATTATATGGACATCCACACAATACAGCATAATAAACAACAATACAAAATCCACAGATCAATTGGAAGTTGGATTTGTAACTACATCTATATATATGTGTATCTACATAAAATATATTTAATGCGGACATCCTTAGTGGTAGTAGAAGAATAAAAGACCAACTTGATGTCGTGTCACTTGCTATTTTACAAGGTGGTTCAAATATGACCGGGACTGATGCCGCCAGATTTACACACAAACAGTCCCGGTCATACTTCAACCACCTTTTATTTCACTTCTTATGTGCTCAACATGTTTCGGACATTAATATATCCATCATCAGGAGCTTGCGACTATTCTGTTGATTTACCACAATGGTCGTATTGTTCTGTAAAGACGGAGGATTTAGCATTAGCGTAAATATGGTATGTAGTGGTGTGTGTTTGATGTGAGGTGCTTAGTCGCTTTGTTGTAGTTGGTAAGCGTATTTCTGTTGATAGTGACTGTTATGGTGTTTTCTGCTTTGTGATTATTGTGTTCTAATGTGTGTAGTATGTTTTATTGGTTGATTGGTAATGCTTTGTTAATATACTATGCTATTGTGAATTCGAGATTGCACATACCTTGGTTCGATGTGTGTTGGAGTTTCGGTGTTGTTGGGTTGGAGTGGTATCCGTGTTGCTGGCTGAAGCACAACTGGTCTGTTCATGTGGAATGTGGGGGCTGGGGGTTAATGACCGTTTGAAATAAGGGGTTTGTTTCTTCTGGGCTTTGCTCCGGAATGAGTTTACCTTCTCGGTAAAGGGTTAGGATGCAATATTGCTCGTCAGGAATGAGCAAGCTTGGGTTATTGAGGGGTTTTAGCAAGGTCATTATACTATTCATTTGGCCGTATTCGTGCTAGTTTTGTAGAACTGCTGGGCGTATGCTGATTGGGGATTGTTGTTCCTAATGTATCTTATATGTTCTTGGAAACGTATGTTCAGGCTACGGCTCATTTGACCTACGTACGACAGGATGCATGTCAGTTGATAAATTCCCCATTTATTGTGGGGCAGAATATTGTGGTCTTTTGAAGGTTTGATCAGGTTGGATATGGTATTTCGACATCTGAATGCTATTTTAATGTTTGTGTTTCTGAATATGTTTGTGACCTTGCGTATTTGTGGGGAAATGTAGGTGAATGTTACCCATCTTTTGTTTTTGTTCATGTTTGTGTGTGGTGTTGTGTACTTTGTTTTACGTTTTATCTGGTGTCTTAGTTTTTGTATGTTGAGCACATTAGAAGTGGAATAAAATAGCAAGTGACATCAAGTTGGTCTTTTATTCTTCAACTATCACAATGATGCACGGTCCAATAAACATAAGATCCTTAGTGGTATTTACGCCAAGGCAATGGAAGATCCGTGAATGTTAACCATTCCCACAGATTATCTGGGCCGTAGCCGTATTTTGTAGATGAAAGTACAAGATGCGACATTCATACCTGTTAGTAACATGCTCCCGTAAAAATCACGAAAATTTAGTGCTGCCATCTAGTGGAAACTGGTGGTAATATGTACAGAACTGAGTCCGGTCGTCCGATTGCGGTAACTTCGTCACACCAAGTAGTAATCTGTGATCACAACTCTCATTCACGTCGAAGTCATCCGGGATATATATATGATCTGTGTCCGGGAGGTTACGCTGTAAGGTGATTGCGAGATTTTTGTCATTAGTCGTGGCGACGTTAAGATGCGTCACGTTTGCCGATAAACGCAATGTTCAATTTATGAAAAATTTACAAAAAATTTGAAATGACAATTTAAGGAGGGGGCACTTTCTCATGAAATATGGGTGGTCCAAAATAAATATAAACACCTACAGACCAGATCGCCAAAATTTTCCATTAGGAATTTGTGAAACAGCATCTTGTTGAGGAACTACACTCTCCATATTATACAGGGTTATTCATAAGTCCCTCCGGGATTTCGAAAATTGACTGCGCAATAACCAAGACAGACACGGCAGAAAGAAGCATATCAATGGATAGCGAATATCTCCAAGTTTTTGTCCAACCTTACAGCTGCTCGATATGTGCACCCTTGGTGACGCGGCAGATGTCAATCCTGTAATCAAGTTCCTGCGACACGCGTTGCAACATTTGGCGGTCGATAGCAGCGGCTGCCTCCATGATCCTTTGTCGCAGCTGTGGTAAATCACGTGGCAGAGGAGGCACGTACAAAAAAAACTTGGAGAGATTCTCTATCCATTGATATTCTCCTTTCTGCCGTGTCTTGGTTGTTGCGCAGTCGAGTTCGGAAATCCCGGAGGGACTTATGAATAACCCTGTACATATGAACCATAGGTCATCCTGGAAAACTACAGTCTCTGTTTGGAATGCACTTTTAAAAAGACAAGACTGTTCATTTCAGTTGATTAGATATAACACTGATTGACAGATCAAATAAGAAAGCTGCATTTATTGACATAGTGATTCCATGAATCCACAATTACAGAAAAAAAAATGCAAATGCCAGGAATTCTTGTTTGAAATCAAGCAATGGTGGCAAATAAACAAGATTATTGTTATTCCACTGATTGTGTCTGCTACAGGGGTCATCCCTGACATGCTTAACCAAAACCTCACTACTCCCACTTTAATGCCATGCTTATGTCCCAGGTCCATAAACTGATCATACTGAATACCTGTTCCACTGTGAGAAAATTCCTCAGTCCACTTATGTGATGAAGAGGCTAGTAATCCCTTCTAATGTCAGTTTTCCATGTTCCCAGCTTTACACACTCATCTCAATATTCCCTGATGCAACCCCCAGCAGATATTTGGTTCAAACCCCATACTCTGGGAGCTTGGGAACACCAGCCATAGCCTGAGATGATCAACAACAACAACAACAACAACAACAACAACGAGCCACAACTGGTCAATTTTGTGAACATCCTGTACTTCTATGGCAGTTTTGCTAAAAACACAAATAGTAGCAACCAACAACACTAGCAATATCTCAACATTTATTTTAGTCATGGCACAGTGCTTTGAATGTTGGGAGCATACTTTACATTCCTCAGCTTGCATGCTCCATGCCACACCTTGTTATGGTTGTGTATTTAAGGAAGCCTATAAATTACTGCAACAGTACAGAAGGCTTAATGAGCACTATTCAGAAGACACTGAGTAAAAGCAAAAGTGAAAGACAAATGTGTGTGTGTTTACTGAGTGATGCAGCCAATTGAACCAGTAAATGAAGTACTGTTATAACATCATAAACAATTCTCAGTTGGTTTTTTTTTGTACCTCGCTTTAAAACAAAAGGAGTTAAGTTAAAAAATGACCTTATTGTACAGTGGGTAGTGTTCATAAAATCATGAAATAAGAAAACAGTACTGGTAACAGACACAAACTAATGAAACTCAAGAACTCTTTCTCACAATTAAGAAGTAAGTTAAGGAAATATTGCTCTATGGTGTTGCGCAGAATGCTTTAGTATGCTTCTTCACTCTCAACATTATACAAGCACATTTCATTACCCACTGCCATAACTGACATGCCAATACCACCAAGTCTGTAAAGTCAAGCATGAATAACTGAAAGGCAATTCCATTGCAGTGAATAATTGAGAGTGGAGGAAAACCAAAATTTCAGTAAACGAAAGCTCGGCACTGTAAATTACTGAAAAGTCAAACTTATGTGGGTAACAGGACAATCCCAGCGCCACAGTGAACTGACAAGACAATGAGCAAATTTGCTCTATGAACTTTATTCCTTGCACACCATGTGGCATACAACTGTAACATTCATATCAAAACTAACAGTCTCTAAGCACTGTAAATATTCAAGTGTTTAAAGTCATGGGAGTAGCAATAGAAGTGACAGCAGCAGCAGGAGAACCGGGTTTATAATACGAAGATCAGCTGCCGAGGGTCTTCACGCCTACCTACATGTCAGTTCATGTAATATATTCAAGCATTTAAAGGCTGTTGTTTTTGATATGAATATTACAATAAATTACTTTTCAAATAAACAGACAAGCTACAAATAAAAATACAAACATTTTTACTGGACTGAAAAATACAAATATCTATTACAATTTGCAACAAGTATAACACTTCCTCCTCAATCCACAAAAATAATTAATTTATGATCCTGACTTCCATAAAACTCTGAAAGAACAACAGGTTCAAATTCTAACACCTGTAAACTCTGTTCAAAAAAGATAGTTGGTATATGATATTCAAACCTGGATACTTGTTTAACTAAGATTATGTCATTAAAAGTTAATCAGCATGACAGCTACCTTGCAGAATGCAAGACATGTTGAATGATGTTGAAGACGAATGCACAACATGGATTAAATTTCATTTCCTATCCAAAGTTTAATATGTTAGGATAGTACATGAACTATATTTAGAGAACCAAAAAAATAATTATATTTTGAAACACAAGTTTATATTTATTCATTTATTATACCACCCAAATGCACAATATGAAATACATATAAACAGTAAAGACAACACTCTGACATGTTCTGGTAAAAATATACCATTCTCAGTGTACACGCATGCCAAGGTTAAAAGCAGCTGCAGATGGTGAAATAATATTTACATGTACTTCTTGGGGATGATATATTTTTACTGAAACATGCCAGAGTAGTGTCTTTACTATTTATATGTATTTGATATTGTGCAATTGGTTGGTGTAATGGATAAGGATACAATAAATTTAGTGTGCTTTTTATCATTATAAACTGCCAATGTCAAAATCTGCACTTTGCTAACATCAATATTTTTAGTATTAATTTTAACACTGGTAGAAGAATTGGCAAATGTATTGAAACTAGTAATTCTATGCTTTAACACACAGTACAATGCCACTATAACAAAGTCCACCTTCTGTCAAATGCATCTTAAACTGGACAAAATGTATACAGTGACCAAATGCACTAAAATAAGTAAGGCATTAAATGGGCGTAAAGTGAAACACTTCTGAAACATAAGTGTAACCACAGCAAGCTATGGCTGCTTGCAACTGCGGTAAATGTAGTAACCTGAAAAGCAATGGTAACCTGCGTAACTGAGGTGAGCATGGTAACAACAGTAACCAAAGTGGTCATAGAAGTCAGTGCACACCAATTACTATACAAACTAACTGCACAGTCTTAATTCAAACAAACATTAAATGGGCATCTCCATCATGTTTTGGTACAAGTGTACCATCTTCAGGGAGAACATATGGCCAAGTCTTAAAAAAACCAATTGCCATTTCTCAGCTGTAACAACAGTACACATCAGTATGAGGTGTATTAGTACTTGAATCCTCCAACACACAGGTCATTACAACTCTGCAGTGGCAACTGGTTTTTAAAAATTGGCATTGTGTTCTCCCTGAAAACAGTATGCTTGTACCTAAACATGCTGGACACACCCATTTAATGTCTGTATCAGTTAACACTGTGTATTTAGTTGGCACAATACATGGTGCGTGCTGATATAAAGAATTCCAAGAACGGACAACTTTACAATAAATGGTCATAAATTCATAAATGTATGAAGGCCCTCATGTAAAGTATCTCATTTTGTCCAATTTTAACAAAAATTTGAATGTGTTAAGCAGTTCTAGGAAAAGAAATGCACTATCAATTTCCACACAAATTTGTCTGGTGGGAGGTGCACTACTCCACACAGAGATATGTAAAGACATGATGAAACAGACATTCCTGCAGTCACTTTGTAAATGCACCTAAAATGAGCCTCTTGTACAATGGGTAACAGTGCTCTTTCCCAGGGGTAAAGAAGCCGGGGGCATGGCACTGGCAAACCACTCCCATCTAGCACCAACATTAAAGAAAGGGTACAGCCATACCTGTACATTCCTCAGTACACACAGAAATCAAAGGGAACAGTATAAGACAAAGACAGAACCTTGTCAGCTCAATACCAGGAAGACAGTGTTAATGATACATTACAGACACTGAAATGGAAGATCAAGAAACATTAGTCACCAATACATTAGATGTTATAAAGTGTGAACTATAAATGTGGTCAAAAGCACAGTAAAGAAATGAAACAACACCCCGTGCACATATCTGATGTTTCCACATAATTCAAGGCTTCATTTTGAGTGAACAAGCTGTACAATATGCAGAACAAAAATAAACATGTTTGAAAGCTGGATACTAAAAAAAATCAAAAGCAGGCCAGCTTGGTAAAAGTGATTTATATTGTATGACTAATAATAGTAATAAGATGGGAAATATTTTTATCTGTCTGTTCTAACTCTCCAATGGGAACATAAGTGTTAAGTGTTGGTAGTTGCCAACATTTTGCTGACACTGTCAGCACCTACAAACGTTGGCTCTGGGTAATCAAAATGAAGTACAATGAGTTACATGATGCTAATTATGAAAAATAACATCATGGGAAACCTCTACGATATGGAATGGACAGCAACTCTTATATGTACATTAAGACAAAACTTTGCTGTAAGACAGCATCTGCACCACATAGGACATACATCTGGAACAGTATATGTTTGATCACATACTGCCATGAGGTAGAGTTTAGTTTAGTTTATTTCCACTGTATGGTTACATAGTAACATGGGATTCGTCAGTAAGATAATGTACATATGTATGCTAAAAATAAAAGTAACATAATTTAAATTTAAAGGTTACAAAATTTGAAACTAAAATAAGGGCAAGTAATTGTGTAATTATCATTTCAAAATTTATAAAAGCAGGAGTAATTCCATGGATATAGACAAAGTCAATAATGAGATAAGATAAAATGGTAATAGTTAGCACTAGCAAACAGTGATAAACATGTATAGTTACAAACATTTACAAGTCTAACATGAAATACATAAACTATGATATCACAGCACTATACATGGTTATAAACTATTAAGATGGGATAAGAGCTGAGGTAGAAACAAATACAGTCAGTAGTGATGAATATAAAAGGCACAAAGGAGCTGGTATAGTCATACAGTTTGAAATAAGCAGGTAAACAATACATGTTAAGCATTAAGTTCACTAAAAAATTCGTTTACACTGTAAAATGAATGGGATAGCAGAAAGCACTTTAGAGTAGCTTCAAATATTTTGGGGTTGTTGGAAACGTCTTTAATGGATATGGGTAGGGCGTTAAAAGCTGATACCAGAATACAGGACTCCTTTCTGATACATAGTCAGGGATGTGGGTGGAAAGTGCAAGTCGTTTTTCTGTCTGGTGTTAATGCTATGATATGCACTATTTGGGACAAAGTGACCTCTATTACGAATAACAAACAGTAGCAAGGATAGAATATACTGTGACGATAGAGTTAGAATTTTTAGATCCTTGAATAATTCTCTACAGGAGTCCCTATAACCAATTCCCATTAATATCCTAAGAACCCTTTTTTACATTTTAAAAATTACAGGGCTATGAGGTGAGTTGCCCCAGAACATTATGCCATAGGACATAATGGAGTGAAAAAGGGAATGGTAAACCATCTTGAAGGTAGAGACAGACAAGAATGGTTTGATATTTCGTATTAAATAACATGTATTGCTTAGATTTTTTTGTGAGAAAATCAATATGGTTTGTCCAAGTTCATAAACAGTTAACAGTCAGGCCAAGGAATTTTGTAGATGTAATTACAGGAATTAGCTTACTATCATAATTAATATTTATTTCAGTTGGGTTATTATTTTTGGTTACAAATTTAAGAAAATGTATTTTGGCAATGTTTAAGGAAAGTAAGTTATTTCGAAACCAGTCATTTAATGTTTGAAAAACAGTATGAATAGTGTTATAAAATACCAGATAGTTAGGATGGGATACTAGAATACTAGTGTCATCTGCGAATAATATAGGGACAGATTTTCCATTTATAAATTTAGGTAAGTCATTAATAAATATAAGGAAAAGAAAGGTCCTAGAACAGAACCCTGAGGGACACCGTGTTCGGCTTTAGACCAAGCTGATGTTGTGTAGGTACCATTTTCATTGTACAACAGTGTCCTCTGATATCGATCCGTTAAATAGGATTTGTAAAGTTTGTAATGAATATCCGTTATACCATAGAAATTCA
>Ga0123355_10017075_pt1 | contig 11459 bp, 9 predicted proteins | sample TergutEmb28metaG_3_FD_89872 | JGI IMG/M metagenome (GOLD analysis project Ga0123355, IMG submission 89872) | Embiratermes neotenicus P1 segment gut microbial communities from Petit-Saut dam, French Guiana - Emb289 P1 | ecosystem: Host-associated > Arthropoda: Insects > Digestive system > Gut ...
GCACGAAGGGACGGGACCGGCGGGGCGTCGGCCGCCGCGACCACCCACCAGAATGTAGCGCGGGGGGGGGGGGGGGGGGGGGGGGGGGGGGGGGGTAAAGGCGGCCGGTGCCTGGGCCTAACAACTTTACCATCTTCATGTGCCGGTTGTTCAGAAATTCTGGGAGCTCTAAGAGTATGGCTAACGCAACATGCCCTGGCACGCTCTTAAGTCAACTATGAACCGAATACTTAAAGTGAATCACAGTTTTTACGGGACAAATAATTAGCTTTCTTGACTTCAAACTTTCGCCCTGTTCTGAATGCTGTATGCTTTCTTCTGGGTAATTCCCCGACTTCTGAATTTTATATGCCAACGCTTCGGAACACTCTGTTCCAACTTCATAGCCGGGCAGGTCTGGACAGAGTGTTCCGAAACGTTGCCATACAAAATTTAGAAGCCGGGGAATTACCCAGAAGAAAGCATACAACAAATAATTAGCTGCTACGAGCCCACACTTTGATAACGGAAACAAGCTTTCCTTATTCAGTTCACTTCCTGTAATGACCGCAAGCACATAATGTACAAGAAACTGCTGCAGTTGTGAGGTGTCCATACCCAGTGAAGATGTCTCCCACTTCTTCGCCAATGTGTACAGTATCAGCTGTCATCCTTACATATTCGCTTCTTTTCGCAACTTCCAGTTTTGTGAATTCCGAAAAACATAAGATATCTGATTACAATTTGTCTAAAAGAAATGTTCATAATCGCACCAATCATACATCTGTGTTAAGTCATGGTTCCTTTTACCGTCTTTCCATATCCTACGGTGTATGGGAAGAAAAAAGCACAGAAGCGAAAAGTAATCAGAACGGTTCACAGTCTAAGTTCTACGGTACCAGTGACAATGAAGCGTCTGAAGCATCGCCTTTGGATATGAATTCGACCGAAAATGAAGTGAAGGATAAATCCGATTATACAGATGTGGCGAAGACAGAATTTGAAAACCCACCGCCATCTCTGAACATAAGTACAGACAAAATTATTGACGTTCCGAAACGCAAATGTCCAGCCGGTACAAAAATGGACTCTAATGGCAAGTGCAGGGCAGTGTGGAAAGCCTGAAGAATGTATGCAGGTAAACTTTAGTTAACTGGTAATGTTGAATGCGCGTTACTTGAAATGCATGCTTAAATGCTTAACGTACTGAGATCTCGTAATAAAATTACATGCTATGTCACTATAACATTTCAATTGTTGGAAAGTCATGTTTCGTTACAGTAAACCGTCAGGGTATGACAACAAAAGTTCCTTACATTAACCCTTTCAAGAAGAATGCCAAACGGAATTATATATAAACATCCAGTCCGTACAGCGCAGTAAACACTTTCCGTCCCGGTTATGGAAATCATCCACTTAACGCCGTATTGGAAATTAATCGCTATTTGTTCTAAGAACCATACAAAAGACATAAATGCACTAAAATACATCACATCAAACCGCATGTCATTTTATGTGAAATGTAATCATTGATCCAGATTATTTTCTTCTTGCTCGGCCCGGTTTCTTTAGGCTTTGCTCTTTACTCTAATATTGGTATACAGGTGGTATGTGGATCAGCTGGCTAGTCCGTACAGTGGAGTGCAAGGCTTGTCTCAGGGAATATAACGTGGTAGTTGTTAGGTGATGCATGTACAGCTGTAACTGTCCATGAATTTATATTGGTAAATTGAAAACTCTGAACAAAACGATGTCACTTCATTGATCAAATAATTGAGAACCAAATATATTTAATGAACAGCACCAATACACCATCTTGTCTCTACTGGCACACCGGCGGTTTGGAGTGCAGAACCTCGACTGACTGTGTCTGTGTTATCTGCATTTCCTTCCCAAGGCTAGCGCAAAGGCCTGGCTTATCTCTCTTTTATGACTTTTACGACCCCAATGTCTCAAGTTCTGTTGGACATGGGGTGCCTCGCTGTAAACCTCTCACTCCTACACACTACCTCCATTCTCCTCACAGGGACCAAAGTGTACGGTTATAATGTTGTCTCTCACACTGAGGGAAGTGTGCAGATGACAGTTTCTGACAAATTGCATAATCGGGTTTCGTAACTTGTGCTCCTCACTTAGCACCAAGGAGGATGACTCAGGGCCCCGAGCACACATGGGAGACATCACAAACGCGTACCAAATATTAATTGGATAACATGTGCATTGATGGTAGGGTAATATTATAACAAGCTTCAGGCATCAGGTTTAGAAACTGCGATAGCTGTCACTATATTAATTAGGTTATGGGCTGGACAGTTCATGGACCATATCCTGGTAAGGGAAAGAGATTTCAAACTTCTCCAAAATGTCAAGATCAGCTCTGGGGCCCACCCAGGCACCCATTAAGTAAGTACTGGGGTTCTTTAGTGGGGTAAAGCAGCAAGGGTTAAATGCTGACAACTCACCCCCTTCTAGTGCCAAGGTTAAAAACGAGTAGAGCTGTACTTCTACTCCCCCTGCATGCCTTCATGGTGTTGAGAGGGACAGCTCTACCTTTACCTCATCAGGATGAATGGAAAACACTTGGCTACAGTAACAAACTTCAAGCTCCACGATTTTGTTGTCAAAGTGACTACAAGCTTCTCAAGGAGGAATCTATTTCATGTATCTGGCAGTGAGCAAGAACTGCTACTATCTTGCCCTCACCCATTCATTTACAAACACATGCATTTCCCATTACAACTGGTGTATTAACTAATTAGACACAACTGGTTGTTGCAGCAAACCTCAAGATTCCAAGGATTAGTTTATGACAAATCTTGGAAGGAATAACCAGCGAAATTCAGAAGTGGATCAAGATAACACATGTACAGTATTTTTTTTTTAATCTTGCTTGATGTAATTCACTACTTCAATAATGTGTGCAATTATGATATAATGAGAATGCAAAATATATTTTCAAACTGAATGTATTTAGTGTAAGAACATGTATGGTACCTACAGTATACTACTTTCAAGGTTTTGTCACTTGAAATTCTATTAAGATAACAAATTTAATCCATTAAAATATAAATCATATTTGTTATGTAAATGTTGCACAAAAAGTTTGAGCTTGCTTTTGCTTCCTGCATAATATTCAGTGCACCATATTGAATTTAAATCATCAATTCCAAATGTGGCAACAATAATTCTGTAACATGTAGCATCCTTAAGAAATAAGGAAGTAAAATTTCTAATGTTTATGAATTCAGTCATAGCAGATATAGAAAAATGGAACCCTAAATATTTTGTTACTTTTATGCAGGTATATGTTAAATATACGAAATGAAAATAAAGTCTTAAAAAGCTTTGAAGTATTTCATTTTTGTACCATATGCAAGTACTGTGCTTAATTAGGCAAAATGTTTTTATACCATCAAAATACATAAATCTTTTTGTTGTATGTTGCATTTATTATACTACATATTCCTCCTACATTTCAATCACTAACAATCTTCTGTGAAAGCAATTTCATCTAAAAACAGGAACAATATATGAATATATATATATATATAATGTATTACAAAATTTGCTATTTAATATATGATGCAATATGTAAAATAACATGTTAAAATACACTACACTGAAATCAGTCTAAAGAGACACTCATGGCATCAACTTCGTGTTCCACAGTGTTATCTGTTGTGTTCTGGTTATTCAGTTGTTCTCAACATACCTTTCAGTTTTGTTTGTTTGTTACAAAATACATATATGTTGTAACTACTCCAACCACAGCATTATCTTATTTTTTCATCTTTCTTCCAGTCAGTTTTCTTGACATAAGTCTGTGTTCTAATATGTAGAAGCCATAATTTATTATTTGTTTAGCGTTAATGATTATGCACCAACATGGATACTCTTCCATCATATTACCCCCTTTCCTTTTGTTCACTTCCGATTTCCTTTTGTCTATGTTGTGCATTATGATGTATAATGACTTTTGTTAAGGCTGATGATATCTATTATCATGTTGATGGCTATACAAGGTTCTCACATTACTATGAATTCACTGATTTTGTGCCATTAATGCAGTCGGGTCCATGTTCCTGTTAGTGACAGACACATCCCAGTAGTCTTGAAGTGAAATATTGAATGCATGATGTATCTCCTGCACATCTCAAACTTCTCAATTTAACTTTAGCAGACAAACAGTAAACATTAAGCTCATCATAATATAAATTCCCTCCATCTGCTGTTATTGCTCACCTAAGCATACTGTGCCCAAGTATCAGTTCATGTTCATTCCTAAATGTGACAGACCAAGATTCGTACATGCAGAAAACAATGGAGTACACAGAAAGAGTACCAAGTCACAACAATAAAAAAGGATAAGGAAATAAAATAATGATAATTTTATATTTTATTTAATTAACACAAACTCAGTTACAAATACAAGTACATCATATATTGGTCAGACACTGTTTAGTATGGGTGGTAATTTAACATTACAAGTGTAAAACAAAATGTAGCCAAATGCTGAAACAAGAAAGAAACAATGTTTGCTGACAGAATACTAGCACAAGAATACATAGTACTGCAGTCACCAGGTTAATTATGCTCTCACTCCTGAGGATGCAGGGACTGAAGTGGTGATTGTCACGATGTTGTGTGTATGTTCAGGTCAAATAAGATATGACATGTACAGCAACTTATCCAGCAGTAATGAGTAAAGAGGCTCTGGACCAATGTGTTGTTGGACAGATATCTGCCACAACGTAAGATGCATCCCACAACAGAGGCAGACAGAGCTCATGCAGACAGCATGGATGAAGATAGCAGTGCTGAAGAAAGCTGATGCAGTTAGCATGAATAAAAACAGCTGACAAAGACTGCACTCTCTTCGTTGTCTTCCTTCACAATTGTTCATACTGCCAATTTGGAACATCCAAACTGTACTGCCATGCCTCCATGTCCAGTAATGGTTATACTTAAAACTGCATTTTCATATCTATTTGATAAGAAAATACAAATGTCATTAGCATGTACCTGCATTCCTGCATGGCAATATACATACAACATACAACATGAAAGCATTCAAACTGTGCCCAACCAGGCAACTGCAATTGTGCATACTGGCAATATGCATGTTGACCAACACAAATTATCCATACACACACATATCAATATCAAATCACAAGGGAAGAGTGTACTGCATAATGCAGTACAAAAAATGTTATTTGCAGATCACAAAGCTTACCTGCAGGCTCTTCATAAAAGTTCATTAGAGGTTAGCAGTAGACACAAAACAGTCCATATATGTCAATGGGCAGAGAATGGTTTATTATTGTATCAACACATCTGGAGATCAGGCATAATGAACACTCACATATATATTAATAATTGTCCAATGAGATGCAACACAGAGCAGTCTATTTATTATTCTGCAAGTTCACTCTACACGTTTCGGGTGTCAACCACACCCATCATCAGGAGTACACAAAACTGTAAGTGCAGCCTCTGGTACTGGTCATATTTTTTGTGCGGCCACCTCTGTCCATGGTCAAGCTCCTAGCTTGGCCACGTTGGAGGGAGAATAATAAATAGACTGCTTTGTGTTGCATCTCGTTGGACAATTATTACTATACATCAGCAATGCACGGAACCATAAACATAAGAAAGAACTTTCACATGCTATACACACAAGAATATGCACTTAGCTACAAGACACTTTCCAGACCAACATGTTCTGGCACTCAGTGGACAGTCAGACTTGCTGGGATGGACAAGCGATATTAGGACAAATGTGCATCACGCATAGGACTGCAGGGTATGCTTTCAGTCTACAAGTAAGTAAAGAAACTATGACAGAACTACTAATTTCACATAACAGAATTTATCGAACACAGAAGAAATTGAAGACACGTCAACAGGAAGAGCCATGGGAGGATACTAAAAATTCATCCAAAATGAATGTGTTCAGAAATGTAAATGGAACTATTCCAGTGTGTTTGCTCCATCGGTTTAATTATATTACAAATTGTAAGACTTAGAAAAAAATGTATATTGGCACAAAATGTGTGCTTCATTCTCCTTAACTACATACTTTCAAGCTATTTTTATTCCAATAAATATTAATGAGTTTCAGTCAAAATGCAAGCAAAAGCACATGTAAAATTTCCATTAAAAGTAACTGTTTTGTACTGATAAATTACTCTCTCCACTATCAAGTTTCATGGAAATCTACTGAACAGTTCTCAAGTCATTAAATACATACAGCTGGATGGACAGAACAATTTGAATAGGTGCTCAACAAAAATAAACTCATGCTTCATAAACTGTGTGGAAAGATCTCTGAAATAACTGGAGAATTCCATTTTGTAATAAATGTAACAGGTCTCAACTGGTTACTGGATAGTAAAAAATGAGATATCATTAATAATTACTTAACCTGCTGCCCATACCTTACACAGTAGGATTACCAAGACAGCAACAGATTAAGCACTCATCTGAAGAATCCTTTTCTCTCTAATATTTAGTCTACCTTCCTTTTAGATGCCTCAGTTATTCCTACCGTCCTCAATTATGTGAATACAAAAACAAAACGTCTTATCTTTCAGGCTTACCGCTAGCTTCTAAACGCTTCCCTTTCCAGGTTTCCTCAAGTTTATGTAGAAACTCTTCAAATACAACAATGCCTTTCCACATACTCGTCTTCTTATAATCCTTCATTCGGGGTTTGTCGTCCAGAGCTGCCATGTTCTTAGTCTTGGCATCATATGCACTCACTTCATCTATAATTTCGCTGCAAAATTTAACAATATACTAGACTGAAAAATTCGGATAACTATGTACCAACAAGAACTGTTCAAAAAAGTTATTATTTAACCATTTAATTGCATAATTCCCATACTTAAAATGTATTCAATGCACAGAAGGCATCCTATGGTAATAATCAGATGCTACTGCCATAGAAAATTCTTCTTAACCATTCAGATATACATACAATTAACTACAAACGGCAGTGTTATTCTCAATAATTCCCTACTTCACCTACAACCCAAAGGTTCATTTACACGTTCAGGAGAATTTCCAATGGTCCATATCCTGAACTACACGTATCCAATCCACATCCTCAAATATTATTCTCAAACAATCATTTTAATAGTATTCTCCCGTCTACACCTAGTTTTCCCAAAGTGTATCTTGCCTAAGAGTATACAAAAAATCAAAAGGTATTTCTCAAACCTCTCATGCCCTTGTTACCCTAATAATATTTGGCTGAACAGTGTAAACTACTTGAACAGTAACATTTACTTCCTCCCTCCCAGGTCTAGATATTCTCCTCAGCACCCTCTTGTCACACACCTTCTGTCTGTGAGACCTGAGGTTCTCATTGCAATGAATGTTAGTGCAACAGTCTTCTGGGATGTGACACCATGTGGGTTGGTAGACAAGCATCAACATTCTGAAGGAAGCTCCTGCCTTCATCTTCAGGATAAAAATATAAGTTAAGCCAAGAAGAATGGTTTGTAATTTTGGGAAAGGAGGACAGAAAACAGGAATGTCAGTGAGAAAATGACAAGGAGGTCTGGAACAGGGTTGTCTACCAAGCTGGAAAGAAATGGGCAAGAAGCATAACAAGAAGTGAGAAGATAGAAAAGCAACACCTACAGACACTCCCTAGCCATGAAATTCCAAACATAAGCAATAATAATAAGAAGAAGGAGAAGGAGAAGGAGGATGAGGAGGAGAATGAGAAGGAGAAATATTCCGAATTTTTCCTTGTGGGAGTGGAAACGCGAAAGATGAAAATGGTGGAAGAATACTGCTGGGTGATAACACAGGTGGCAGTGCAGTCATGCTGCAGCCAATCAGGTTCCAGTGTGCTGAAGTTTCAATTTCAACTAGCTGACCATAAGTACACTGAATTCTGACTTGTGCAGAATTTGAGTTCCATCAGACCGTTTGAATATAACTATCACATAGGTCAGGCAGTGTCTGCATACCTACAACAGCCAAGTGTCTGCCTCTCCATCTCACCCTGATCTTCCAAAACTGAACAAAAAAGAAGTAAATATGGAAAATGCGCCTCTTTGAGAGCCAACCCAGTAAAAATTATTGACTTTTTGTTTTCAAAACAAGGCACCTGGTGAACACAGACACAATTTAAGCACTTCTCGAAGTAAATCCATCTAGTATCACTCCTAGGACCTGGCCAAAAACCCACTGTTTTCTGCAAAGTACAAACTCGCTACTCAGAAAAAAAACTTGAGCTGTTTTCTGTGTTGTATGAATTCACTGTTTAGGGAAACTCCAAACAGTACCTTTTCTATGCAACAGAAACTATAGGGATCGGAAAAAACAGAACTAGGATACCAGAGAAACCCACTATGGATAAATCCAAAATAGAAACCTCACTAAACTAAGATGAAATACCATACATTGGATAAAATCCAAACTAGCACCACAGTTAGGAAACAGAAATGCCCAACTAGGGAAACAAAATTGCTTGAGGTAAACTCAGACTACAGTCATTTCTAGAATATGGAAATGCAGTACTGGATGGTTCATGCTATGGGACACAGAGGTCAGGCCAACAGGATCCTATAAAGAACTATTATGTTCAATGCAGGTGCACATATGTGTAGCAGCTGGAGAGCTTGTGGAAGACATAAATATATCAACACACTATACAAAGACAGTACAAAGAAAACAGAACAAAAGAGAGAACAAAGAGGAGGGATGCATGTAAGTAACCCCAAAGCAGGAGCCCATCATAGTCGAAATCTCCCCCTGCCATGTCCAACATGACAGTAATTTCACAACATTCTGAAAGAAGGAAATGTATTAATTATTCAAGGATAAAAATCTTGGCTCACTGTACAGTGTCATTTGTTTGCCAAAATTTAGGGCAGGTTACATCATTCATTCTCATACCCAAAATATTTGATACAAGATACACCATGTCCACATGGTATAAGGACTGATCCTACAGGAACCTTTATAATTTGACCAAACACATGCAGTTTTTAATTGGCATTTATTTTAGACGCTGCTAATGTGAATACATCTTTATGGTAACAGCTCACTCACCTTATAGTGGGGACACTGCAGGGATTGAATTTCTCAGCTGCTCGAGGATGGAAAGGTAAGCATATTTTTCCTGTCTTAGGGTGGACACAGAACGGAGATTTAAGTAAATGGTTTAGCCCTTTGGTGACGTTAATATCAAGCCGAGGATAGGCATACTGCAACATTACTTCTTCTAATATAAATTGGAAGCGTCGTTTCAGTTGTCCCTGCAAAGGGAAAAGACTTACTGTATCTGTCACAAAGGAACAAGGTAAAGAAGTGTTAACCAGTCTATCACTGACATGACACAGGGATCCTGTTAACCAACCCATCATTGACATGACAGTGATCATGTTAACAAGCCATCATTGAAGTGACACAGTGATCCTGTCAACCAGTCTATCATTGACATGACACAGGGATCCTGTTAACCAATCCATCAATGATATGACACAGTGATCCTGTTAACCAACCCACCACTGACATGACACAGTGATCCTGCGAACCAACCCATCACTGAAGTGACACAATGATCCTGCAAAACAAACCATCACTGAAGTGACATGGTGATCCTGTGAACCAACCCATCATTGAAATGACACAGTGATCCTGCAAACCAGCCCATCACTGGTGACATGGTGATTCTGTTAACAAACCATCACTCACATGACACAGTGATCCTGTTAACCAACCCATCATTGACATGAGAGTGAGCACGTTAACCAACCCATCACTGACATGATACAGTGATCCTGTTAACCAACCCATCAATGATACGACGCAGTGATCCTATTAACCAACCCATCATTGACATGACAGTGAGCACGTTAACCAACCCATCACTGACATGATACAGTGATCCTGTTAACCAACCCATCACTGAAGTGACACAGTGATCCTGTTAACCAACCATCACTGACATGGCACAGTGATCCTGCGAACCAACCCATCACTGAAGTGACACATTGATCCTGTTAACCAACCCATTACTGACATGATACAGTGATCCTGTTAACCAACCCATCACTGACATGTCACAGTGATCCTGCGAACCAACCCATCACTGAAGTGACATATTGATCCTGTTAACCAACCATCACTGACATGACACTGTGATCCTGTGAACCAACCCATCACTGAAGTGACACAGAGATCCTGTTAACCAACCATCACTGACATGACACTGTGATCCTGTGAACCAACCCATCACTGAAGTGACACAGAGATCCTGTTAACCAACCCATCACTGACATGACACAGTGATCCTGTTAACCAACCATCACTGACATGGCACAGTGATCATGCAAACCAACCCATCACTGAAGTGACACAGTGATACACAAAAACAACTTTTTTTCCAGCTTCACTCCTACCCAATACAATTGCATTTCAGAGAAAATATAAAACTGATATATTGTGCAAGTCATATCAAAGACTGTCATGGAGGCATCTTCCATCTAACATTAATTTCATTTGGTTTTTAATCTATTAGCTTGTGCCTTCCACATGTTTTCTTTCTGCCTTAAATGGAACCCGCTGCTTGATATCTTTTCACTCATCTGTAAATTATTTTCCTGTGTAGTTAGCACATACAGAAATTTTACCACCAAACTATAAATGCCAAAAGGATGAAAAGAAGCAAGTTACCTAATGAGGTCCCATAATTCTTGAGTGACCTGTGAATCTCACTGTTATCTGGCACAGTGCATATAAACTGATATACATTTTTGTATGAGGGGAAAAAAAGCTGCAATAATTTATGCCAAAATATTAAGTGCCAGTGTGCAAAATCTAGTTGCCCAGGATTTATGCATCCGATTTAGTACTCGCATCATACAGATATACGTAGTGACTGTAAATAAGTCACAGCCCTTGCAGCCTCTCATGTAAGTGCTGTGAGAATAAGCTGGAGAATGGGTTTTGTGCACAGCATGAGCAACCTAATCAGAAGTGAAAAATAAGAGGGCTTGCTAAAAAAATGGTCCTGTATAATGCAAAGTGCCCATGTCATGAATTTTAATTACCACTCTTTTTGATGATGACCAAGTAGGGTAAAACAAAATAGCCATTTAATAAAACAATATTAAATTTTGAATGTGTGAATGTGAAAACAAAGATAACAATATCACTTAAGGTGAACCCACTCAACCTACAGATTACAGGTGGTTAAAAGTGGAGAATTCTTCGCTTCAAGTTTGAAATGACTTCTTAGTGATGCCAAACCATATCAAAATATGAATAATCAAGTGAACAAAAGAAGTTAAAAGGAGAGAAAAGAATCCATTAAATTTTGCTAGGCAAGTAAATCTAAGACATTTCAGGGACAAAAAGAAGGCATATCTGAGAGCTAAAATTGAGGAACTTGAAACTAACAGTAAGATCCAAAACATTAGGGACTTGTATAGGGGCATCAATTACTTTAAGAAGGGGTA
>Ga0123355_10017076_pt1 | contig 11458 bp, 9 predicted proteins | sample TergutEmb28metaG_3_FD_89872 | JGI IMG/M metagenome (GOLD analysis project Ga0123355, IMG submission 89872) | Embiratermes neotenicus P1 segment gut microbial communities from Petit-Saut dam, French Guiana - Emb289 P1 | ecosystem: Host-associated > Arthropoda: Insects > Digestive system > Gut ...
CTCTTTGCTCTAGCAGGTCTCTTGCAAAGCTTAGGGGTTGGCCTATTACGTCAGGCACAGCCACCAAGGGCGTCTCTCCATCTGGGGTAAGGTATAGCACCAAGTCAAAATCCATAGAAGCCCGCACGCCAGCGGGGGGGAACTGGGATAAAACTATATTGCCGCTGCCTGCTAAAGTGTAGCCACGGCCTGTAACGCCTATGGCGTTTATGGCTTGTTGCACGGGCAGGCCTACAAAGTTGCCTACAATCTCACTTTCGGGGATAGTTTCTTGCTGGGTTGCCCCCTCAAGGTCTGGGGGGATGTTGTTAAGGCGGATGATTTCTTGCACCATTTCTCTATGCATTGTTAGGGTGTTGGTTGTGCCTGCAGAAAACACGGCTGGAGGCACTTCATGAAGTAGTGTTAAAATCAGGTATTGTGGGTTTTCAAGGGGGAAGTAGCCTATGTATGATAAAGACCATGTAAAGCCAGGCTCTTCTTGCAGGCCTTGCTCTGCTGTGCCTGTTTTGCCGCCTTGAGAGAAGCCGCTTATGGCGGCGCTGCGGGCGGTGCCTGCGGTTACCGTGTAGGCCATAGCACCACGCATCCAGTTAGAAACCTCCGCAGACACAACCTGCCTTTGCGGTGTTGTATCTTGAACAAATAGGCTGTTGTTGTTACCGTCAACAACTTGAGAGACCACGTGAGGCCGCACCACATAACCCCCGTTTATAAGGGGTGCAAAAGATGCAACGGCCTGTAAAGGGGTTACGGTAAACCGCTGCCCAAAGGATGATGTGGCAAGCTCCGCTGGGTTAAGCTCCGCTGGGGTAAAAACTAGACCTGGGTTTTCTCCAGGCAGGTCTATACCCGTTACGGTGCCAAAGCCAAAGTCTCTTTGATAATTCCAAAAATTTTCTCTACCTATGGCTTCGGCAATATACATATGTGCTGTGTTGCAAGAAAGGGCGAGGGCTTGGGTAAGGTTTATAAGACCAAGGCCGCCTCTGCGGTAAGATGAGCAACGTATGCGGTGGCCTGCAATATCTCTAAAGCCTCGGCAATAAAAGGTTTGGTTGGGTGATACAAGACCTAGGTCTAGTGCCTTTGCCATTGTTATGGCTTTATAGGTGCTGCCAGGCTCAAATGTGCCTGAGATGTTAAAATTAGCCCAAATCCTAAACAGATAGTCTACAAACTCTTGAGATGTAGGGTCTAGGGTAGATAGATGCTCGGTTTGGTTGGTGGTTAAAGATGAAATAGAGGCAGGGTTGTTTGCGTCAAAGCTGGGGTATTGTGCCATGGCCAATATCTCCCCCGTGTGGGGGTTCATCACTATAACGGACCCATGCCCAGCCCTGCCCCCTGCCCAGCGGGCTACCACATCCTCCGCATAGCGTTGGATGTTAAGGTCTAGTGTTGTAACAATATTTGCACCATGTGTGGCTGCTATCCTGTCTGTGGATATGTTGCCGTCGGGGTTTACTGTTGTCATGTGGCGGCCTGAATAGCCTACAAGGAAGTTGTCGTATTGATGCTCTAGCCCCCACCACAAGCCCCTTTGAAAGCCTAAAATGGGGGCGGCAAGGTGGCTATGCACATAATTTCTGCGGCTTTGCTCTTCAAAGTGAATGTCTCTTGTGAAAAACCTGCGTTCATCTTGTCTAGCGAGATAATCTCTATCTGCTACCCAATCTTGAAAGTTAATCATTTGAGAATAAGGCACTAGGCGTTGTATAACAAAATAGTGGGTATCTCTTGCTAGCATCTCCTCAATCTCAAGAGGAGACATCTCAAAGAAATCCCTAAAAATAGCCATGTTGTGGTTAAACTCAACCTCGCCCCTTTGGTTTAACATTCGCACGTCTACAAAAATATTATAGGCAATAGAGCTCATAGCAAGGGTTTGAAAGTTTCTATCGGTTATGCTGCCACGGTTTGGTGAGATAATCCTATCATCAGAGCCGTGGCGGTTTAGCACTTGGTTCATTGTTCTAATGGCATATTCTTGCCCTGCAAGGGTTTGCCAGCCATATATCTGCAAAAGAAAATAACCAAAAATAAAAGCAAAAACTATGGCCATTAAGGGCAGCTTATACCTTTGCCACCTCTTTGCCCTTTTTAAAGCTATTCGCCTTCTTTTTTGCTTTTCTATATATTCTTTTGTCATTATTTTTCTGGATGGGGGTTGGTTCATATATTTTTGCTACCTCCCAAATATAGATGAAAAAAGCCTTGAAAAAGATATGGTGTTTTGCGTAGGCACTACCTCTAACCCCTCTAAAACCACAGGCTGGCGAGGGGCGGCTATCTCCACCCTTTGAAAGCTTTCCGCAGGGGTCATGCCAAGCACGGTGATGGCATAATGCTCTATTTGGGCAAGGTCAAGGCTTGCATAAAGCTCAGTTTCACGGGCTAGGTTGCTCTGCTGTAGAGATGCCAGCTGGGCAGATGCGTTTTCAAGCTGCCTGTTGGCATAGCTAAAATCTGCATGGAGCATCATAAAAGTGATAATAGCCACAAACAAAGCCACTAAGGTAAAATACGAAAGTATATTGTGCCTATGCTTTACTTGGGTGTCTTGCACAAAAACGCCTCTTTGCCTTTTTCTAGGGGTGGGCGTTGGTTTTGGTGTGGGTGCTGGGCGATAATCTCTATTAGGCAGTTGTCTCGCAGCAGACATAATATCCCTCTCTTTCTATAGTTTTTCAGCAACACGAAGCTTTGCACTTCTTGCTCTTGGGTTTATACTAAGCTCACTTTCACTTGGAGCTATAGGTTTTTTTGTTATTATATCAACTAAAGGTTTCTTGTTACAAACACACATAGGGAAGCCCCTAGGGCAGGCACAAGGGTTTTTCAAACTAGAAAAGGTATTTTTTACAATTCGGTCTTCAAGGGAGTGGAAGGTGATGATACACAGCCTGCCGCCAGGTGCTAAGATATCTACAAAGTTTTTTATAGACTGCTCAATTATGCCAAGCTCGTTGTTAACCTCTATACGTATAGCTTGAAAGACACGCTTGGCTGGGTGTGGGCCATCTTTTCTAGCTGCTTTTGGTATGGCGGCTTTTATAATATCCACCAGCTCAAAGCTTGTTTCTATTAGCTTTTCTTCTCGACGCTCTACAATAAACTTTGCAACTCGGGCGGACCACTTTTCTTCACCATAAGCAAGAAAAATCTCTTTAAGCTTGTCCTCTTTATAAAAATTAACCACATCATAGGCAGATAAGGGCCGAGAGTTATCCATTCGCATATCTAACGGCCCATCGTTTTTATAAGAAAAGCCACGCCCGCCATCATCAAGCTGAAAAGATGACACGCCAAGGTCTAAAATAACACCATCAGCAAGGCCTTTTGGCAAATGGGGCGTGATTGCATCTATCTGGCTAAAATTTGCCTTAACAATTTTAACAACACCCTCAAAAGGGGCAAGCCTCACCTTGGCTTTTTCGATTGCAAAGTCGTCTTGGTCTACACCTATTAAAAGGCCGCTATCAAGCCTCTCTGCCACATGAAAAGAATGACCGCCACCGCCTAAGGTACCGTCTATATACACCCCGCTTGGAGATATATTTAGATATTCAATTGTCTCTTTAAGCAAAACCGTCTCATGTTTTAAATTCATAAAAATATAATACCACACAATCTCAAAAAGCACAAGCCTTTTGTGGAAAATTATGTGGAAAGATTGTGGAAAATTTTTTGGTTTTTTATGGCAACAAAAAAGCTGCACCTTGATAAAAATGCAGCCTCAACAGACCTAGCCTTCAAATTTTAGATATGTAACTTCCACATCATGAAACTTTATAAAAATTTCATGACTCTCATAGTCTTTACAATAAACCAATGCATTATATCGAAATGTTCCATCAGGGTTAGCTATAACTTCACTTTGGTTTATTTCGCTATCAAAAACATTAAAGCTGTCATTAGAGATTAATTTAAACTTGCATACCATAGGTCCAGAATACAAGCCATTACCGAAGTGTGCAATAACACTAGAGCCTTCAACCTTAAAAGACACTGAAGACTCATGCATGCTGCGATTTGATAACTTTTTTACCCCATCGCTATAGTCTCCATTTTTAATTGAACTCAAATCCCTCAATGATGCCATTCTAGCCCTATAAAGAATCATATTAAATTCATCGCCATATTGCTTGATAATCTGGAATAAGCTTTCATCAAATTGACGAGGCTGTCCATCAACATCATAAATATGCTTAGCTAATTCATCCCAAAAATATATACCCTCTCGAAAATGCTCCTTTATATGCCTGCGAAAATTTTCGACTACTATCTCCATCTTTTCGTCTTGAGTTGGGTTTAGCATGCTTAGATTAACATTAACAAAACCATTGACGGCTTCGGCATTTTGTATTAGGCGGTCGATTTCATCTTTATGACGCTCACGAAAAGAATCTGGAAACAATGAAAAGTGCGAGCGTTCAATAATGCGAACATACTCCTCCATTGTTTCAAACGTATCGAAGTGCCAATAGAAAGCTGATGAATAATGCAGTTTATTTGAGCAAAGCATTTACATCCTCCTCATAATCAATAAATGACTTTCTTACTTAAAATAAAAAGCCCTGCAAATGTTGGATTTACAAGACTTTTAGGTTACAGGGGTAGTAGGAATCGAACCCACACTAAAGGTTTTGGAGACCTCTGTCATGCCACTTGACCATACCCCTACATGACAACGAGACAATTTTATCAAAAAAAGCTACATTTGTCAAGATATTTTTTTGAGATGTTGTGAGCGGGAATATAGCCCTTTTATCTTAAAAATGGATATAAAACCTATGCACACAACATTTGGATAGAGATGGATGTTTCAAAAGCGAACCAGAAAACCATGTAAAGCAAGCCAAGGGACGTGCCTGCAATAGAAAAGATGAAACCAAGCTTGCCTTTAGAAATAAAGGCGAGGAAGAGGCCTGTGCCACCGCAAAGAAGACCAATAAAGGCAGAGCCTACAAAGGGTGTCAAGAAAAAGATAATGGAAGCCAGGCCAAGGGCTAAAGATATAGCCGCCCTTGCCTGCTTGTTGTTTTGGGTTTTAGAATTTGCTATCATGGCTTATTCCTCCTAAATAATTAGTTTAAGCCGCTTTCAAGAGCGTTTTGGATGGCAGAAAGGATAACAAGGCTAGAGTTTGTTGCATTGGCCACAGTATCCACATTAAGGGATTGGGCTGCAACAACCCTAGGGGCAACAACTTCAGCATACACAGCGTCAGACCAGTTTCCGTGGCTATGTTCAAGAATAATAACATCAAGGATAACACCATTTTCAACAACAACATCAACCTCAGCAGAAACTAGGATAGAGTCAAAGAAACCGTTAAATGTGCCGTCTGCAACCCTAGACAAATCAGGTGTTTGTAGCTCTATTTCAGAAATGATGCGTCTGTATTGGGCAGTTTGTATTAAAAGCCTTGCTGCAAAAAACCCACCTACAGCCAAAACAGCCGCAACCCCAATGATGATACCTCTTTTTAAACCTTTAGACATTTTCTTCTTAGACATAATAATTTCTCCTTTTAATTTTAAGTTTTTTATTTTAGTTTGATTGAAGGGAGCGGAGCAAAAGGTTGAAGCCATTTTGCATAAACTCTTCTTTTGAGGCATTTGTTTTGTGCCAAATGTATTTTTCTTTGTTGTGGGCTAGGGATATTATGCCGCAAATGGCTCCCCACAGGGCAAAGGTAGTTTGGAATGACGGGGCAGCTTCGTTTTGTATATTGCCGCTTTCTATATTGGCTTTCAAATAGCCTTCAATCAAGCTATTTATCTCTTCGCCTATCTCATAAATTTGAAACAACACCGTGCTTTCTTCATCTTCTGCGATTTTGATTTCACCTAAAATACTTTCAAAATAGGCTGGGTTGCCTTCATAAAACTTTGAAACCGTGTTGCAAATTGCGAAAAAGCTGTCTGGAAACTTTTCTACATGATGGAATGTTTTTTCTATGCCATCTTTGAGTAGTGTAAAATATTCTAAAACGATGTGGTCAAATATTTCATCTTTGCTTTTGAAATAAACATAGATGGTGGATTTGCTACAATCTGCTTTTTTTGCAATATCATCCATTGTTGTTTGGGGTATGCCCTTTTCTTCAAATAATTCTTTAGCTGCGGATAGTATATTGCTGCGGTTAAATTCAGATAAACGCTCCTTTTTACTCATTTTTCATCTCCTTTCGTACTCTTGGTATATATATAATACTATAAGTTTGATTTAATGTCAACCCCTTTTTAAATTTTTTTTGTTCTCGTCATCCCGTGTTCACGTTAATCTAATTTGCCCCCTACCGTCATCCCGTGCTTGACACGGGATCTAATTGGGGCAGGGCAGGCTTAGTTGGGTGTCCACTATCATACATAGATCCCGTGTCAAGCATGGGATGACGTGTCCCACGCTTGACACGGATAACGACACTTGGGTTTGTTTCGCTACAAATACGAGATTGGCTTAGAGTAAACCATAGCGAGATAGATACGATGGGTAGCAACAAAAAATCGGCGGGCTAATTTTAGCATCCACCGATGAGCTTCATCTATATTAATTTGTGCTTGAAAACAGCTGTGCATATGTAGGCAGCGGCCAAATATCTCTTGGCACGTAGGCCTCTAGCTGGTCTACCGTGTTTCGCAAGGCATCCATTGCTTCTTTTGTTTTGGCTTTTTCAAGGTTTTGTAGATTAACCAGCATATCTTTGCAAAGGTTAGACACTTTGGTCAAAATATACTTTTCTAAAGATGCATCCACACCCTCAGATAGGGCCTCTTTGCGGTTCATCAGCTTTGACAAGGTGTATTGATATTGCAAGGCCGCAGGGATGATTTGGGCTTTGACCATATCTATCATGGTTAAAGCCTCTATCTGCAAGGTTTTGTGATAGGTCTCTAGCAAAATTTCATAGCGAGAGGTGAGCTCTGGGTGGCTAAAAACGGTGTGTCTCTCAAAAAGGTCAAGGCTTTTTTGAGAGATAAGGACAGGCAAGGCCTCTGGCGTGGTTGCAAAGTTATCTAACCCACGAGATTTTGCCTCATCTACCCACTCGTCTGAATAATTATCGCCGTTAAAGATTATCCTCTTGTGGTTTTTTACCGTGTCTTTAATAAGGGTTGCCACGGCTTTTTTGGTGTTGTCTGCCTCATCTAACACATCAGCAAATTGACGCAAAGCCTCCGCCAAGGCGGTGTTGAGGGCTATGTTTGGCCCTGCTGTGGAGAAGGCCGAGCCAAGCATACGAAATTCAAACTTGTTGCCAGTAAATGCCATAGGGGAGGTGCGGTTGCGGTCTGTTGTGTCTTTAGGCAGCTTTGGCAGGGTGGTTACGCCAATCTCCATAGTGCAAGCCCCTTCGGCGGCATATTTTTCGCCAGCTTCTAAAGCTTCTAAAATAGCTGTCAGCTCATTCCCTAAAAATATGGATATAATGGCTGGTGGTGCTTCGTTTGCACCTAATCTATGGTCGTTGCCTGCACTGCCGCAGGTGGCACGCAGCACGCCTTGATATTCATCAACGGCCTTGATAACAGCGGCTAAAAACAGCAAAAACTGGGCGTTTTGGTGCGGTGTATCTCCAGGCTCAAAAAGGTTTAAGCCCGTGTCGGTTGAAAGAGACCAATTGTTATGCTTGCCGCTGCCGTTTACCCCCGCAAAGGGCTTTTCATGAAGGAGGCATGCCAAATTATGCTTGCTTGCTATGGTCTTCATCAGCTCCATCACAATTTGGTTGTGGTCTGTAGCGATATTGGCGGCAGAGAAGATGGTTACAAGCTCGTGCTGGGCTGGTGCTGCCTCGTTATGTTTGGTTTTAGAATATACCCCAAGCTTCCAAAGCTCTAGGTCTAGCTCGTTCATAAAGTCGGCAACCCTTGCTTTTAGGCTGCCAAAATAATGGTCATCAAGCTCTTGCCCCTTGGGGGGCATTGCTCCAAACAAGGTGCGGCCACAATTTACAAGGTCTGGTCGCTTTAAGAAGGCATCTTTGTCGATTAAAAAATACTCTTGCTCTGCCCCTGCATTGGCAATAACACGCTTTACATCATCTTTGCCAAAATGTTTAAGGATGCGAAGAGCCTGCTTTTCAACCGCCTGCATGCTACGAAGAAGGGGGGTTTTTTTATCTAAAGCCTCGCCACTGTAGCTGCAAAAGGCGGTGGGTATGCAAAGGGTGTTATCTTTTATAAAGGCGTATGACGTAGTATCCCAAAGGGTGTAGCCTCTAGCCTCAAAGGTGCAGCGAAGCCCCCCTGAAGGGAAGCTGGAGGCATCAGGCTCACCCATAGCGAGGCTCTTGCCCGAGAAATTCATTATAGCTCCATCTACCCCATCTTTTTCGATAAAGCTGTCGTGCTTCTCGGCGGTGATGCCCGTCATAGGTTGAAACCAATGGGTATAGTGGGTTACGCCCTTGTCTACCGCCCAGTCTTTCATGGCGGCGGCTACCGCACTGGCTGTAGACATTTCAAGGGTGGTGCCTTTTTCCATTGTTTTTTTCAAAGCCTTGTAGACCTCTTTTGGCAAGCGAGCTTTCATAACCGCATCGTTAAAAACCATGCTTCCAAATATATTTGGCACATCTCTCATTCTCATCATACCCCTTCTTAATTAGAGCGTTTCTAGGGGTATTATAACTTATTTTTTGGGGCTTTGTCAACCTTTCTCTAGTGGTGGGTGTAGGCATATCACACCTACCGTCATCCTGAACCCTTGGCAAGGCTTGATTCAGGATCCCCTACCTTCCCGATATAATTCAGGGAGGCAGGGGATTGCGGGTCAAGCCCGCAATGACGAAAGGGGAGTTGCCCCAACCTGTCCCTAGTCGTCATCCTGAGCTTGACTCAGGATCTAATTGGAGGAGGGCATGCCTAGTTGGGTGTCCACTATCATATATAGATCCTGAGTCAAGCTCAGGATGACGATGGACTCAAAATAACCACTCCTAATATGAAATCCCGCCTTGACATTAGGTGGTTTTGTGGGGTATAATTATCATTTTAAGGAGGTTGCCCTGTGTCGAACATTCAATCTGAAATAACATACTACAACAGCTTGCCATATGTGTTTGATGGTTTTGTTTGTGATGATGCCTTGGCAACCCTGCAAGATGGCGGTTTTAAGCTTGTTTGTGTGAGAAAAAACGACGTCATCCCTGAAAAGAAATGGGTGCCTTCTTATGATTTTGTTATGGAAGCGGATGGTCAAAAAGTGGGCAATTGCAATATTCGTATAGGCTACACCGAAAATTTGTATTATGGCGGGCATATAGGGTATTGGGTTGATGATGGCCACAAAGGCAACGGATATGCAGGGCTAGCCTGCAAGCTGATGTTTAGGGTTGCTAAGATGCACAAAATGGACAAGCTGATAATCACCAATAATATAGAAAACTTGGCGTCGGCTAGGGTTTGTGAGAAGCTGGGGTTAAGGTTTATAAGAGTTGTAGATGTGCCTGATTGGCATGATTTATATAAAGAGGGAAGCCGCAAGTTGAATATTTTTGAGTATTGTTTGTAGTTGTTATTACGAGCTAGGCCTTAACCCCATCATCCTGATTAGCCGTTTCAGAACACCCACCCCTTGTCATTGCGGGCTTGACCCGCAATCTCACTTATGCTGATTGCTAAAAAGCAACAATTACAGACCTAGAGATTGCGGATCAAGTCCGCAATGACGAACTGGAGCAATCAGCAAAAGGGAATAACGTGAGCACGGGATGACGAGTAGGGAAGCAAACCTAATGACAAAATAGAGAAATGGAGTGAGAAGTAGTGATGGATAAAACCAAGTATATATCGCCTTTTTCAAGCCGCTATGCTGGTGAGAAAATGCAATATATCTTTTCTGAAGAAAACCGCATAAAAACATGGCGTAGGCTGTGGGTTGCTTTGGCACGTGGGCAAAAAAACCTTGGCCTTGATATAAGTGATTTGCAAATAAAGCAAATGGAAAAAAACCTTGATAATATAGATTTTGTGCGGGCTGCGGAGATTGAAGCCCAAACCCGTCATGATGTAATGGCCCATGTTAAAACCTTTGGAGAAGCCTGCCCTGATGCTGCGGCTATAATCCACCTAGGGGCTACCTCGGCCTATGTTGTAGATAATGGTGATTTGATTATACAACGGCAAGCTTTGCAGCTGGTACGCACAAAGGTGCTGCAAGCAACTGACGCTTTAGCAAGCTTTGCTGATGAGTATAAAGCTTTGCCAACACTTGGTTTTACCCACTTTCAACCCGCCCAGCTAACCACCGTTGGCAAAAGGGCTTGCTTGTGGATGCATGATTTGCTTTTAGACTTAGAAGAGATAGATTTTGTGCTTGGTAGCTTAAAGTTTTTAGGCTCTAAGGGTACAACAGGCACGCAGGCCAGCTTTTTAGAGCTTTTTGACGGCGACCAAGGCAAGGTAAAAGCTTTGGAAGATTTTATAGCTGGGGAGTTTGGTTTTGATGCAGTTTACCCCGTTAGCGGGCAGACTTACTCTCGCAAGGTGGACAGCCGCTTTGTTAATGCCCTAGCTCAATTTGCCCAATCAGCCTCAAAATTTGCTGCAGATTTACGATTGCTTGCAAGCCTAAAGGAGATTGAAGAGCCTTTTGAGAAAGCTCAAATAGGCAGCTCTGCCATGCCATATAAACGCAACCCTATGCGTTGTGAGCGTATAAATGCCTTAAGCCGCCATATAATCGCCCAATATCAAAACACGGCAAACACGGCGGCAAGCCAATGGCTAGAGCGTACGTTGGATGACTCTGCAAACAAACGTATAGCCGTGCCAGAGGCATTTTTGGCGGCAGATGGAGTGCTTAACCTTGTGATAAATGTGGCAGGGGGCATGGTTGTATATCCAAAAATCATTCATAGCCGTATTATGGCGGAGCTGCCATTTATGGCTACCGAAAACATTATGATGGATGGGGTAAAACGTGGGGGCAATAGACAAGAGCTACACGAGGCTATACGTGTACACTCTCTAGCTGCAGCCCATGAGGTAAAGCAAAATGGCGGCGAGAATGATTTATTAAAGCGTATAGCAGATGACCCTACCTTTAACACCACTTTAGAGCATTTGACGGCTATTGTAAAGCCTGAAAGCTATATTGGCCGTGCTAAGGAGCAGGTTGATGAGTTTTTAGAAGGTTTTGTACGCCCAGCGTTAAAGGGCTTGGAGGGCGAAGCTCAAGAAGCTTGTGCAATAAGGGTATGATGGATATATCTGTGCCTGGAGACAAGTCTATAACCCACAGGGCGATTATCTTGGCTAGCCTAACCAACAGCCTTGTAAACATCCGTGGTTTTTTAGTTTCGGAAGACACGATGCATACTGTGGAGTGCATGAGACAGCTTGGGGTGCATATAGAGGTTGAAGAGGCGTCAAGTGCGGCAATGGTGCATGGGGTAGGCATATATGGCTTAAAAGCCCCTGAAAAGCCTTTATACACAGGCAAC
>Ga0123355_10017077_pt1 | contig 11458 bp, 5 predicted proteins | sample TergutEmb28metaG_3_FD_89872 | JGI IMG/M metagenome (GOLD analysis project Ga0123355, IMG submission 89872) | Embiratermes neotenicus P1 segment gut microbial communities from Petit-Saut dam, French Guiana - Emb289 P1 | ecosystem: Host-associated > Arthropoda: Insects > Digestive system > Gut ...
ACTTACTCCATGGTGCAGAGTCCTTCTTGAGAAGCTAACTGGTTTGCATCTAGTCAAGAAATTCCCCGCATTTCACGGAACCCGAAGGTTCATTACCGCACTCACAAGCGTCCGCCACCTGTCCCTATCCTGGGCCAGCCCAATCTAGTCCATATACCCACATCCCACTTCTTGGAGATCCATCTTAATACTATCCACCCATCTACGCCTAGGTCTCCCCAGTGGTCTCCTTCCTTCCCGTTTCCCCACCAAGACCCTATACACCCCTCTCCTCAACCATAAGCGCCACATGCCCAGCCCATCTCATTCTTCTCGATTTTATTACCCGCACAATATTGGGTGAGGAGTACAGATCATTTAGCTCCTCGTTACGCAGTCTCCTCCATTCCCCCGTTACCTTGTCCCTCCTAGGTCTAAATATTCTCCTCAACACCATGTTCTCAAACACCCTCAGCTTCCTTTCCTCCCGCAATGTCAGCGACCAAGTTTCATACCCATACAAAACAACAGGCAAAATTATAGTTCTATGTATCTGCTACCCTCCTTACATTCAGCGCTACATAACTTGTCGAATTTAAAATGAGACGAATGAAGTAAGAAAAGAAACAAACACACAGAAAAGTACGCGAACTATTCTCAGTGATAAGAATCAGGTTCAGAAATCTTGTACAATATCCAGGATTTCTTCCTCTGTGTCGTTCTTCAAATGTGTTTTTTCCCTGGATCACTAGGCTTGCATGAACAAGCAATCCATCAGCAAGGCAGATAACTGTCACTTTGCACAGTACCTGCGTCTCTGTATTCTTGGCCAGACAGTTGCTTCAGCCCCTCGGTAGCTATTCACGAGTTGGAGACAACGAAATAAACTTCTGAGAGAAACAAAAAAGTACCACGGCTTAAGTTGCTTACAAAAAAATTTCTTGTTCTGCGCATTCAGCCAGATATTTCACAGCTCTGAAATTTTCGCACAGAAGTGTGACATCCCAAAGGGCGTAGCGCACTTATAACTTCAATAAATTGGACAATGAAATAAAAAATTAAGAATAAGATCGTGACGTTAATGATGAACATTACAATAATAAGTCCATGGCATGAATACTTCATGAAAGATTTATCCTTCCTCAGAAAGGCCTACTCAAGAAACCCCCTCCCCTACCGTTTACTGAACCCGCAGGTTCATTGCTGTATTCACAAAGACCGGGAATTGAAACCAACCTTTAGTTAACATAACCATATACTGTTAACATAGCCATACACTGTTAACATAGCCATACACTGTTAACATAACCATAGACTGTTAACATAGCCATACACTGTTAACATAACCATAGACTGTTAACATAACCATATACTGTTAACATAACCATAGACTGTTAACATAACTACAGACTATTAACATAACCATACACTGTTAACATAACCATAGACTTTTAACATAACCATATACTATTAACATAGCCATATACTGTTAACATAACCATATACTGTTAACATAACCATATACTATTAACATAGCCATACACTGTTAACATAACCATAGACTTTTAACATAACCATATACTGTTAACATAACCATATACTGTTAACATAACCATATACTGTTAACATAACTACAGACTATTAACATAACCATACACTGTTAACATAACCATATCCTCTTAACATAACCATATACTATTAACATAGCCATATACTGTTAACATAACCATATACTGTTAACATAACCATATACTGTTTCTCGGGGATTAGTTCGAATGGTGCCTATTTCTTCGCAGCGTCTCTTCTGTCAGGTTTTTGGAATAAACATTTTTACACATTTCTCATCGCATCCACCTTGACTTGTTCATTAACATTACTAGTTGGAGAGAATTTTCATATAGGAAATTTCCCTTTATTATAATTTCTCCACCCTCCCTCCCCTCCGTCATGTCCACTCAAAATATTCTCACAAAGACTCGGTTTTACTTATATCGTCAGTATAAGTACTCTTTTCACCTGACAGAGAGAGAGAGAGAGAGAGAGAGAGCGAGAACCAAGTATCACACCCATACAAAGTAACAGGTAAAACTTACCTCAAATATATCCAGATTTTACACTTTTAGGTAGAAGATGGAACGGTTAAAGAGTCTGAACTTAGTGGCAGAGAATTTAAGAAACTTAGTTATTTTTTCTGAACAAATGAAGGAACGAACAAATAAACAAACAAACTAACTGAGTGACTGGCTACCAACTAACTTACTAAAATCCAACAAATTAATTTACTCATTAACTGACAAACTAAACAACAACAAACCAACTCGACTAAGTAACTAACTAGCTTCCTGATTAATTATCCAACATCCACCCATCCGAACTAACTAAAACGAATTGACTAACTAACTAACTAACTAACTAATAACCAAGCGAAAACAAACCAACTTAACCAACTTAACTGCTTAACCAACCAACTAACCAACCAACCAACAAACAAACTTAACCAACCAACCAACCAACCAACCAACCAACCAACTCACTCCACGCAATAAGTCCTTCTTGAGGCCTCGCAATCAGTCACCTACTCAATCAGTTCCCTGAAGCTCTGTTACTCTGTCTGCAACAGCCCGTCTGCCGTCTCTGTCATCTACATTCTTCTCACAAGTTTAATTCTGTTTGTTCGCAAGTACCTGAACCTCTTCCAGTAACCCTGATACCGACGCCAGAACCCGTAAAACTGACCATCGGCAATTCCATGCAGCATCGACTGTGCCGAATATCGTAGTGCAGTTCTTGGGATTTGTGGTTCACGTTCGGGGCTATCGTAAGCGTCCTTCTCTTTGCAAGTCCCGCAACGTAGGTACAGTACATAGTATCTTACAGTTGGTCACAATAACTTCCTTCCCTGTGTTTCTAGTCACAGTATTCACAGCCATATAACACACCTGCAATGCACGTCCTAATAACCCCATGTTTCGGCAACTCAGAACACAGCCAACACAATACATTGAAGGATTAGATTTGAGGTCGTCTTACACAGAACTGCGAACGTTTCGCTGAATTTGTAGACATACTGAAGATTGAAACAGAAATGAGGTGTGTTTTATAGGGGTCGGAAAAGGGGGTTTAAGAATACTATACGCAGCAGATTGCATTTTTGAATGTAGCCAGTTTGGTCGGTGATCTCTGCTGGTTTTATTCCCTACCCTCTGGTTCTAACGTAAAAGAACGTACCACTGAACCATTCTTAGGCATTAACCCCCGAGTCCTGAATGGTAATACGAGAATTTCGTAGATTGTTACCTGTTTTGAAACAATAGGCCTACTCCAAAGTAATTTGAAGAGTCGGTTACTGGAATGGTCACGAAGAAGTCTGGAGGCACAGCTGGTATACACGTTTCCCCGTGAATGACGTTACTGCGCCGAACATACGACCGTGTAGCACAAATTTCTTTGGCAAGGAAGACGAGTACAGGGTTCAACTTCACTTAGTCCTGGAGGAAGGAACAGTAGCCACTAAAGCCAATATGAACACCCAGACAGACGCAGCTTCTTCGTCCAAACGTAGCTTATCACTATGCAGACCCATCCCAACTTACGCAGTTTTTCATGAGAAATGATAAAAAATACTGATCTAAAATACCATTGAAAGGCAAGAAAGGCGTAGGAATACGAACACACTCTGGGTTAGTAAATCCTGATTCGTCTCAACTCGACCATATGTACCTGCCCCATAAAATTATTTAACCTGCACCCACTGAATTATTCACTGCACAGTTATCTTTAGGGGGTAAAAATAGTTAAAGCTTGCTTTGTAACTCAGTAGACTATACATTATTTACAGCATATACACAAGTATACCATGCAAATAAATTATATATGTGTGTGTGTGTGTGCGTGCGCGCGCGGTAAGGTGTGGTTCGAAATCTGCCTCACAAAAACTTTCAGTTACTTGAAGGTTTGCGGAAAGGAAACCTTAAGCATGTCGGGTGATATCAGTCTTGGATCATCTTTGTACTGATCCAATTCTGTATTCGCTCACTTCAATACTGGCTCAGAGATGCACTGACTCACCTCTGTATTAAGTGACTGGCTCACCTCTATGCTGATCACTTCTGTATTGTCTCACCTCTACTGGCTCACCTCTATACTGATACACTTCCGTATTGGCTCACCTCTGTACTGCCTCAACCCCGCACTGGCTCAACCCCGTACTGGATGATTATTGTATTGGCTCACCCCTCTATTGGCTCAAATCAATTGCCTCACCTCTGTGCTGCCCGACCTCTGTAATGTCTGACCTCACTTCTGATTCACTTCTGTATGGGCTCACCTCTGTACTGGCTCACATCTATTTTGGCTCACCTCCTGTACTGGGTGACTTCTGAAGTGGCTCGTACCTCTATTGGCTCACCACTCTACTGCGCCCCGCTGTTAGCTCACGTATCCTGCATCCAACTATCTTAGTAAAGCATTTTAAATAAATGCCTGTGTGGTTCTTGGTAGTGCATTTACTTCCAAGTTTTATTCACCTCTATAACCTGTTCAGCCCTTATTGATCAATGAATAGAGTCTTGAATTTAATATCTATCAATGAAACCGAATTTCTAAGAACCTTATCCATTAACGGAAAAAAGATTAAGCGGCAGAATCTAAGTGACATGGACGGATTTCTGTACCTCGTAACGAATGCTCTGATAAAGATGAAGTCCTTTGATATTTGGATGGGGAAAGGTAGGGCAAGTATAGTTAGTTACTGATTTTAGAACAGGAGTTCAAGTGGCTGGAATGTTTCAGACGGGGCGATTTATCAGTGTAATTGAGTCTGCAGACGAATTCAAAGCACTACTTAAATGCAGCAGGATTAAATTTGCCATTTTTTCAGAACGCAGACTCCAGTATGGTTTTCTAAAATATACATACCACCGATGAAGTAAACAGAAGATTATATATCACTCATCTAAAATTTTCTTTTACGTGTATTATAATTATATTTTCCTTTATCCTGCTGATTATGTAATTAATTGGAAAAAAAATTAATGCAGTAAAGAAAAACAAGGAATTTCTCTAAGAGTTATATTAGAAGGCAGAAAAAAGAAGAAACTGCAGAGAGAATTAGGTAGATGGGATATAGTTATAACGCAAATATAATTAATATTATTTGAAAGATGTGCTTAATAACTAGATGCGAGGAAAAATGACATCTACGAAGCAAATTAACGCATATTAAATCAGGTTAATTCTAATTTCCTTTATATACAGGGTGTTCCCAACTCCTACTTAAACATCTACGACTATCCTCACAAGCCGCGCCTAATTGAAACTCTCACACTTTCACACCCTCTTTTCAATTACTATCTTCCTTCACGTCTTCTAACCAATAATTTTCATGCAGTTATCGTGGGCACATGACTGACAGATACACAAATCCGATGCTCGTCTTAGCCTCCTGGATTTGTTCAACATCAGGCGGGCAGCAAAATGGTGATTATCCTCTTTACATTGTGCTTTTGTTCATTTCCTTTCTGCTTGCCTGTATATATCCTCATCAGGCCGTCACCTGTGACGAATATATACAACTATACAAAATAGATCTACGTACACGTACGCACGCATAAACACAAAAGGTTTTTAGTAAGTTTTGGCAAAACTCAAAATTTGACTTTGAAAAATTTCCTTTCGTTCTGCCGTCTAAAACCCGCAGCCCACACTACCAATACGCATGCTATTCGTAATGGGTTATATTTATTCGAAGAACCCACAAAACCAACGTAAAGCGAAAAACGTACAATAAATGCCAGGACTTAATTTTGCCTAATACCTTACACATGTGTTACAACAGCACTGCCACTTGCTTCTCTACATAATTCTCCCCCAAATTTACGTATTCTTTTCTGAGTTTGCATTGGCTTCTCCAAGTTGACAGACAAATCATATTTAAAGTATTTAGGAAAGTAAATTTAAATGTAACTTCATTTGAAACCAAAAACACGGTTCAAGGTCGAACATCCTTCACCGTTTTTGGACAGCAATCGATAAGAATACACACTTGACCTGTTCTCCCGTCGGCGTCGAAGGGAAGGCACACCAAACAACCGCTAGTCCAACTCCACATTCACCACACTGTGATGACGTATCCTGTTTCCAACATCTGTGCCGCCCGCTACACACGAACAGCGTCTGATAATATTTGTTCCATTTGTAGACCACTCCAAGTGTAACATTTTGTGTGCTAAAATTAATAAACGCCGGTTGTTACACGCTTAGCTAGTAACTTTGAGATGTCTCATTCCGTCCGCAGGAACTCCTAAGTGTTGCGAACTCGGAGCCTCAAACAGTTCGGAAATTTGATGTGTAACCAAAATTGATTGACACGACACAGAGTGCTATTGACAGTGCAGTTCTACCCGTGCTACAACTGCCCCGTACTCCATCTTAATAATGTCTGACGAAGCGCAGAAATTATGCTCTTCGATGTGTGATTTTTTCCATCTTCATCGCGCGTCCTGTATATTCGCTTATTTTATTTATTACTTATATATTATTTATCTATGAATTAAATGAGTTTAACAACCATGGACATCCAACTAGGAAATTTATAACTCGTTTTTCTGTGTTTCTTTAAAGAAGGCAAAAGAAGTTATTATGTATGGGTGTTGCCTTAAATAAATACAGGGTGTATATGCACACATTTTAAGACAGCAGCAAAACCAAGTCGACTAGCAACACAAATGCTCGTTCTTAGAAAAGAATGTAGACAGGCACCGCGTTATATTCTCAGAATAAATCCCGAAATATTTGTTTGCAAAAAAAAAAAACTCTGTGTGATTTGTGGGAATATGTGGAAATCATTGCTGTAAATTATTGACACATCTTTCTTTTTGGACCCTTCGGCCCTTAAGGATAAAGATACTAATCTTTAGATAACACATTTCGTTGTGGTTAAAAAACTAAATAAAAAAACATATTTTATTATAAAACAATGTTTATAATAAAAGATAGCTGTTTTGAAGCTTATTTTGAAGCTTTCCAAACCGTGCAATTGTGCAGTCAATACTCTTTTTTATTCCAAATAAATGCGCACAATATGTCAAGTACATATATTTACCACCAGTTGCCTCTTACGTGTTTCGGTGTTTGTTACACCATCTTCAGACAGACCACTGCGTTACTTGCTCAAAGATTATTTTTGGATCAGGAAATGCAATTGTCTTCCTGAAGGTGGTGTAACAAACACCGAAACACGTAGGTGGTAACTGGCGATAAATGTACTTAACATACTGTGCGTATTTAGTTGGAATAAAAAGGAGTATTGACTGCACAATTGCACGGTTTGGAAAGCTTCAAAAGAAGCTTCAAAACAGCTATCTTTTATTATAAACATTGTTTTATAATAAAATATGTTTTGTTATTTAGTTTTTTAACCACAACGAAATGTGTTATCTAAAGATTAGTATCTTTATCCTTAAGGGTTGAAGGGTCCAAGAAGAAAGATTTGTCAATAATTTACAGCAATGATTTCCACATATTCCCACAAATCACGAGGTTTTATTGCAAACAAATATTTCGGGATTTATTCTGAGAATATCACGCGGTGCCCTGTCTACGGTTTTTTACAAGAACGAGCATTTGTGTTGCTAGTCGACTTGGTTTTGCTGCTGTCTTAAAATGTGTGCATATACACCCTGAATTTGTTTAAGGTAACACCCATACGTAATAGGAGGGAGAATCAAAAAGTACAGGCAAAATACATTTAACGGCTTTAATAGAAGTAACTGTGGGCAATTTTACATATCATTTTTCTACATAGTACCTTTGCAACACAATGCAATTATTATATCGTTCAGTTTCTGTATTCCTGCGGAGAAGAAGCTTTTCGACTGCGCGATGCTGATGGCCGACCAGAACGACCTTCATCAGTAACACGTGTTCGAAACGATTTAAGTCTTTTCACCCACTCATAAACCTTTCGTTGACTCATGGTGCTCTCTTCATACTGAGCCAACATAAGACGGTGAATTTTCACAGGTTTCACTCCTTCTGCCCAAAGAAACCGCACTACGCCACGTTGTTCTTCGATGGTGCACTCTTGCAAAGGAGCGTCCATATTTTCGCCCTCTTTGCTGCCACTCGACTGAAGCCAGAGCGCTGTACTGCACATGGCTGAATTCTTCAACAGGTATTGTCGATACTGCGCAATGCGCCAGCTCCTCTCTGTCCCGGTTACCGCATAATTTAAAAATTGCCTTTACTTGTTGATTCACCCTCGTAATTTCTTTTGCCTTCATTTAAGAAACACATAAAGGCGAGTTATAAATTTCCTTGTTGGATGTCCATGGTTGTTAACCTCACTTAATTCATAGATAAATAATATTGGTAATTGGTGCAAAATGTATGCATGTATGTAACATACTGTGTGCATTTAGCTGGAGTAAAAAGCAGCGATTTAAATAGTTGTGTTGACCAAAATTGTCTTGATTATTTAAAAGACAAAAGTTTCTTCGAAATGCTGGGGAACGCTATACCAGCGACACAACTTCACATATCAGTACACATGTACCCTCAAAGAACTAATACTTGACATAACCAACTATTTCTCTATGGAAGCAAAGCCCAGTAAATCCCAACAAAAATCTGCTTACACGGACACCTTATTGTAGTCCACATGGCAAGCTGTAAGCCACAACAGTAAATGGCTGTCTTTTATAATTATTCTTTGTTTAATGGCGCTTTAAACTGAATATATTGTGGTTACTGAGTAATGCACCGGACACCACCTAATGTACAAATCCGGCAATTGCCGGGACAGTCAGGGGAAAACATATCGTTCAGGATGATTCGGCCGCGGGCCGAGATTTGAACCCAGTTTCTCTCGAATATGAAACGAATTATCTACTGACAACCCGACAACTACGCTTTTTTTTTTAATTTCATGCCCAATCAAACAGCAGTTGTTTCCATAGTGCCGGTACCCTACACTTTCCCACTGTACATTGCAAATTGCAGTACACGTACTTAATTACGGCCAGAATATATAAACAGGTTTATTTAAAGCTTGGCTATATGACGGTTATTCGAATGGCCATTGCCACATTACGACCAGAAAACAAATAGCACAAATTAAAACACATTATTGAACTGAGTATTTTATTTCACGACTTTCTATAGAGCGTTGCTGTGTAACAAGGACAGTCAGGTCACATTTCATGTAATGACCCCAGATACATTACATTTTTGGTTATGTCCTGTAAAAGCAAGTGCGCACAATTGTTCTGCACTTACAAATATTTGTCCATGAGAAAAACAATTAAGTATTTCACTGGAAAAAGTGCGGCCTGATTTCGTATACTGTACAGCTGCCTAAAGAAGTTGATAAAATGGACTAAACCGTCAGTCTGGATAGCAGGTATTCCAAACAAGAAACTCTTAAAAATTATAGTAGATAATTTTCCCTAAATCAGCCTACTAGAATAATAACCTAAAAATCGATATCAGCCATTAAAGATGAAGGTTGTAGAAAAAAAAAAATAGCAACACAAATCATACAAATGAAAGAGCCACACATATTTCAGTAGCTAAGAGTTTATACCTACACGGAATCTGTACGGATAATCACAACTGTTCAGAGTGGAGATACTCTTCTGTGGAAAGAAAGCGCTGTACGATTCCTTTCCAGACAACTGCCTTCTTTTCATATAAAAAGCAAAGAGTTCAAAATGAACAAGTATGAGGGATACACTGCACGAACAAGTATTTTGTAAAAACACGCAGTTAGATATACAGTTTATAAACGTCTATACGATGGAGATACCAGTTCACAGGGAACGACAGACAAAGTAGATACAGGGAAAAGGGGGAAAGGTAAAACAAGCGGAAAGAGGAGAGGGACAAAGAGAGTTTATTTAAGAACTGTTTCTCATTATTGGGCTTACTGTTTGTAGTCCATTAATATGGAGTTTTACATCCGCTGACTCTTAATTTAGAGGAAATATTAAAAACTCGAAAATTAATTTAATCACATGGCAAAATTTACATTGCAATAACAATATACGTACTTAGAGAGTAATGAACTCGGATTGATGAACTAAACAAACACTTCATTCTTATTAGCCAATATGTCGGCAATTTTAAACTGAACTCACAGCACAACTAATATATTTTGCCGTTCCGTCGCTACTCAGCATTCAAGCCATATCTACTAGTCTTAATCACAAATGTGCCATGAACCTGATGCTTGTGAGACCGTGCATCATTAGAACAACGATGTAAGCAACCAACAAGATGCAACAGCACAAAGCACTGTATATACAGTCAAAAATTGCTCCTGAGGATGGGCGTGTTTGTCGTCCGAAACATGTAGAGCTGATTTAAAAAGATCAACAAAGGAAATCTGTTGCATCTTGTTTGTTGCTTACATCGTTACACAAATGTGCCACTTACTTTGTGCGTTATGGTTGCGTCAGTACCTCAAATTGACCACATACAGTACGGTAAGGTGGGGAGTCACGTTCAGCCTAACAATTCTAACACTTCCTGTACACCCGTTCTGTGCTTATTCAGTATGGCTGACCCTCGCATTACTTCTCATTTTCGTGCATGTGATGTTTTGGTGTTGTTTTCTCAACTAATATCGACCCTATTGTTCTGTACTTTGTTAATCAGTCATCAATGTTTTTACCAAATCAATTTTTAAACTTTAAACGTCTCCAATACTTTCAATGCATCTTTTACTGTACAATGCCTATTTTGTATTCCGATGATTCTAAAATTGACAATCGATGTAACAATAGCATATTATGATTTCCTCATTAATTTCACATTTTCTGCGTGTCTGTTTAAATCACTGCGTAATTAGAAATGTACTCCCTGTAATTTCACGTGTTCAGGAACCGCATCTTCTATAGCTGTTATACAAGTCCCCGTTTCTGGACATTGCTTACCGCGAGTAAGTCATATTTTTGACCGAAGTCTGCTGAATTTGGATTTTTTTGAAGTCGCAAGGAAAGTTGACCATGAGATGACTTTTGTTTCCGTGCCAGTTCATCTTCTTCTAATTTTATTTTGATCTCAAAGTCGGTAAGTCTGAGATTGTCAATGCAATGTATGAGGTTATAGTCAGTTATAAAGTATATTAAAAGTTGAGAAACATTTTTTAAGAAACAATTTTCACCCAGCGTCAGTGCTTCTTTATTAGGCTGTGTGAACTGAAAATGTCCATAAAATCTCTTTCCATTTTCACTTCTATAGTCTGGTTTACGTTTTCGTAGGAAGATGTCTTGTCATTGTTGTCCGTATAGACTTCTGAAGACATGCTGCTTTTATGACCAAATTATTCAGAACGTACTTTACAAATAGCATTAGCACTATAATATAATATAATATAATATAATATAATATAATATAATATAATATAATATAATATAATATAATATAATATAATATAATATAATATAATATAATATAATATAATATAATATAATATAAT
>Ga0123355_10017079_pt1 | contig 11458 bp, 12 predicted proteins | sample TergutEmb28metaG_3_FD_89872 | JGI IMG/M metagenome (GOLD analysis project Ga0123355, IMG submission 89872) | Embiratermes neotenicus P1 segment gut microbial communities from Petit-Saut dam, French Guiana - Emb289 P1 | ecosystem: Host-associated > Arthropoda: Insects > Digestive system > Gut ...
ATTCTTATGAACTCCCTTTTTCAAAGAACTTGATTTTGCATCAACAGAAAGTCTACGCAATAACTTGAGAAATGCATTTTTCATACTGGGTTTTGGGATGATTCGACAAGTTGCCTGATTCACTTAACACTATAATATGCCGCATGAGTTATCGCAATTGCAATGCAAAGATGAGTTACGTGTAAGTATTGACATTGAGGCTATGTTATCCTATAATCATTACCTATGAGCGACTATTCTTTTCTGAAGACTGCTGCACATGCATACTTAGAAGACAAGATGAGTGATATTTCATGCGCACCTTGTTTGGATGAAGGCTTTGAAACTGCAGACTCGATTGCTGAAAAAAGTATATCCAGACAATATGGAGAACCAAATACGACACTAGGTGAAGATGTGTATCCAACGAAGTCTATACAGATTACGGAGAGGGTGAAAAAGCTCGCCAATGATTTTACACATGGAGGAGAGACAACACAATCTCTTGCCCAAAAATACAATCTTAGTAAAAGCACCGTTTCTCGCGACTTATCCAAAAGAATTCTCAGAACAAACTTATCTTCAGAAATAAAAAATAGAGTTTCAAATATTTTGCAAGATAATTTTAATAAAAGAGGCATAAGGGCTGGGTTGGTAGCCAAGTATAGATATGAAAAGATCCAACAACTTTAATTCTATGATCGACGTATATATGCCGCATGCGTAATAGCAACCGCCAACGCATCTGCTGCATCATCTGGTTTTATTACTTCACGTAAATTCAAGATACGTTTAACCATATCCATGACTTGCTTTTTATCCGCGTTGCCTATCCCTGTTGTTGCTTGCTTTACTTGATTTGGCTTGTATTGATAAATCCGTCCGCTGTGATGAACAGCACGTAGAAAAATAACTCCACGTGCATGAGCAACATTGATTGCTGTTTTTGCATTCTTTGCAAAAAACAATTCCTCAATCGCAATATCATTAGGATTATGTTTTTCAATTATTGTTTTTAGTTCTGAATCAAGTATGGCAAGCCGCTGGGGGAGTTCCTCTTCCTTTGGAGTTTCAATGCAGCCATAATCAATTAAACGGTACCCAAAGCTATCTGACGCAATCACTCCCCATCCAAGGCGAGCATAACCCGGGTCAATGCCTAAAATAATTTTCATGGTTCAAGCCTCAAGTCTTTTCCAGAAAAGTCAAAAACCATACTTGTTTGCTTTGACAAAATCCTGCTTGTGATCCTGTCTTTGTATCGCTCTTTAATTTCATCTGCATTAAGATTACTTGTAATTATAAAAGGCTTGCCTGAAATTAAACGCTCGTTGATGATGTTATATATACATTGCTCTGTTACGTTTTTAATAGTAGGTTCGGCTCCAAGGTCGTCAAGAATTAACAAATCACAATTTAATAACTCGTCAAAACACATATTGTCATGCTCGAACACAAACTTTTTAAATCGACTTATAAGTGTAAAAGCGGTTAACAATACCACCTTGAAACTTTTATTAGTCAATTCATCACCAACGGCTGTCGCGGCATAAGTTTTTCCGCTTCCTGTCTGCCCAAGCATAACTATATTCGGAATTTTCATGTACGGAAATTTATCAACATACTGTTTTAAAAGCTTAAACAGTTTCTCGTGCTTTTTTGAATTCAAGCGATAAGGCAATTTTTCTGGCTTTGGTGGGGGAGTGTAAAACTTTGTAAAAAGTGCCTCACGCTCAGCCTTTGCAATTTCAAGTTCACGCTCAACCTTTTCACCTCTTGCAAATTGTAAAGTTAACATACGAACACGTGCGTCTAAGTTTGCAAACTCATTATTTTTCAAAGCCTTGAAATATGCAACGTCTCGCTCTAAATTTACCATCAAAGTATTATATCATCTGGATTGTCAAAAGGTCTAGAGCTTTCTTTTGTTTTAAAGCTTTTAGTGTTCACAACACGCTTTTTTTCTTTGGACCCAATTTCTTTTTGCCTTTCAATTTTTGCGTTTTGCTCGGCTAGTTCCTTTTTTACGGCACCAACGGAACGTGCACCATCATAAGTCAAGTTCTTTGCAACTGTGACAATATATTTGTAACCAACTTTTGGACCTTTGACTTCTGCACAATGTTTTGCAACTATAAGCAAAGCATCTGGACTCACATCCATACTTTCTATCAAGTAGTAATATTCGTTGAACTCGGTCGGGGTAATCATTCGCCCCGTGAGGATGCCTTGAATTTTTTGATTAAAATCATCCCAGTGCCCCTTTCTATATCGCTTAACCCCAGTTTTAATTGGCAGATAAGTGACAGTATCTCCAGCAATTTGTACAAGTCCAAGGTCAGTCAAGTGTGTAAAACAAGCCATAACATCTTCGTGAGACAATCCTAGATTTCCCGCAAACTCTTCCAAGTTAAAATTCCGAAGCCCATACAAATAAACACGCACACAATCTCCGTTCATTGATGGAAGATAATCTTGAATAAATGCATTTGCTACAACAGTTGAATTCTCAATGTTTGAAATTATTCGCATTAACTATTTTACCATAGTCATTGGTGTCAATGGAAGTCTTAATTCGTTTCTGCAAACTCCTTGCTGGCTTAAATAATACTTTATAGGTATAGGATTAACTTCTGTGAACAATGACCTATAAAAGGGTAGTTGTGAATAAAATAGTTTTTGTGCTTGCTTTACTTTTCGTTGCTTATACAGGCGGTAGATTTCACCTGTTTCATGTGGACGAATGTTTGATGCGACACTTACAACTCCAACACATTCAAGCGCATAACATGGCAGAGAAATTCCATCATCACCACAATAAACGGCTACATTTGGGCATAGACGCACAACTTCTGCAATTTGGCATATATTGCCCGAACTTTCTTTTACACCAACGACCCATTTACTTTTACAGATTTCTGAAATAGTTTGCGGTTCCAAATTCATCCCAGCTCGCCCCGGGATGTTGTAAACAATGACTGGCATTTTTAATTGCTTGATTATTGTATCAAAGAATTTCACAGCACCAGCTTGTGTTGATTTGTTGTAATAGGGTTGAGTTATCAAAACTGCATCCGCGCCCGCAGACTTGGCCTGCAAGCCGTATCTAACGATTGTGCTGGGATTGTTTCCACCTATACCAACAACAAGCGGAATTCGCTTGTTAACTATTTCTGTTGCAAAGATTACTATTGCTTCACGCTCTGATTCTGAAATGGTTGGGGCCTCTCCAGTCGTTCCAAGTATAAGTAAGGCATTTACACCATTCCTGATTTGGGATTCGATTAAATGACCTAATGATTTGAAATCAATCTCGTTATGTTTAAACGGTGTTACAAGGGCAGTACAAACCCCATCAAAAAGCTTTTTGCTCATATGTCATAATATGTTTTCAGGTAAAGTATTGACATTTCTATGTTTACTATAGATTTGACACGAAAAGGGATGCAATTGAAACAACCCGTGCTATAATTTCTTACCTTAAAAGTGTCGGACAACAAAAGAAAACCCCCAGCGAAAACCCCCAGGAAAATTGTGAAAATTCTAAAACCCCCAGCGGCTATTTTCCACACAAACCGTCAATAATCCCCTTGACCAACTTTGTTTATTCGTGTAATATGGGAGGGTAGGTAAAACTCATGCCAAAAAAACAACGGGAAAAAAGACAAAAAAAGCCAATGACCAGACGGCGTGCAATCACCAAATTGGTGATGATATGTCTTATGATTGGTGTCGGTTTGTTTTTAACATTTGCATCTTTTCAAGTTCCTGTTATAAATAATGGCAACACGCGCTACGTTGGTTTTATTGGTGCAATTGAATCTCGAATGGGAATTGACTTGCAGGGCGGTGTTCTTGCTGTGTTTGATGCACGTCCAAACGAGGAAATGCAAGGTGGTAACTTCCGCGATCACATAGAGGCAACACGAACTAGACTGGAGGACCAACTTCATGATCGGGGTTTTCCCGAGGCAACTGTCCAGTTACAGGGGGTAACAGGATCGAGTGGTCAAATTCGTGTAGAGGTTCCGGGGATGCAGGAAAGTCAAGAACTTGTCCAGGTCATAGGATCTCCCGCAGTCATAGACTTTAGACGAGCAGGTGGAAATGAAAGCGATATATTTTTGACTGGTCGTCATATTCGTTCAGTGAGTGTATATAATATTGCATTTAACGACTGGGGTGTGCGGCTTCACTTCACAGAAGAGGGAGGTCGGATTTTTCAGCGCGAAGTTAGAAACGCAGGGGTAGGCGGAACTATTCGAATTTTCAGTAACGATGAACAAATTTCTGCTCCAACCATTCAAAGTCTTGATGCAGGTGCTGATGGAACTGCAGTTATATCTGGTGCGTTTCCAAATGAACGCTCGGCTCGTGAACTTATGACACGAATTCAATCTGGTCTATTCGAGGTTCGTCTTGAAACGGTGGAAATTTCAAACATACCACCAACACTTGGTCAAGGAGCACTTCTTGCAGGTATTATTGCATTCATAGTCGGAATTGCATTCATGTTCATTTTGATGTATTTGTTATACAAAGACTTTGGATTGTTATCAAACCTTTCAATGATTGTATTCAGTATTTTGTTCTTGGGTCTGCTTGCAATAATTCCTATGGTTCAATTAACCTTGCCGGGTATCGCGGGGATAATTCTTGCAATGGCTATGGCGGTGGATGCAAACATTATTATATTTGAACGAATCAAGGATGAATATAAAACAGGTAAACGTATGGCTGTTGCAGTAGAAAGCGGTTTTAACAAATCCATAGTCACAATCTTTGATGCAAATATAACATCTATAATCGCAGGTGCAGTGTTGTTCTTCTTGGGGACTGGTGCGATAAGAGGTTTTGCAATTGTATTCATGCTAGGTATTGTGGTATCCATGTTCTGCTCACTGTTTGTATTGCGACAACTTGCAAAGTTATATCTTTATATCAATCCAACCAATCCAAAAAGACTTCGCCTATACCAAGTTCAGGGTCTAGACGGCAGTACAGTTCTGGCTTCCAAACCTGTAAAAAAGGAGAGAAAGCTAAATGTTTAATTCATTTAAAAAAATGTCAACAAAAGTATCTTCCGAGGATTTCAAAATTTCTCGTAAAGGAAAATGGTATGCAATTGCACCAATCATTATTATTTTGTCTGGTCTTATTGTTTTCTTTGTTGTTAATTTCAATCTGGGTCTAGACTTTACGGGCGGACGAGTAATTCGTGTTCATGGTGTAGAAGATTACCAAGCAACGCGTTCAGAACTTACAACTATTTTCAGAAGGCTTGAACGAGACCATAACGCACGCTTTTCAATTATGGCAATAGAAGGGGAGCGCGGAGACAGCATAGATGTAACTTTCCAAAATATTTCTGGGTGGAACGATGCCCAGATGGACGCACTGGCAGAAGACTTGATTGCTCAAATTCAATCTGCAACTGGGCTCGAGGCAACAAACGATGGAACAATTACAGCACGTCAATCCCAGCAACATGTTCTAACAACATTTATTGCTGTTGCTGTTGCTTTGGGTGCAATGCTGGTTTACATGTTATTCAGATTCAAGTACACATCTGGAATTTCGGCTCTGGTTGGGCTTATGCATGATGTTTTTGTTATGCTTGCATTAACTGTTATTTTCCGGGTTCAAGTTAATGCTGCGTACATAGCAGCCCTTATAACAGTAATAGGCTATTCGCTTAACAACACTCTTATATTGTTTGACAGAATTCGAACTCTTGAAAAAACACATGGCGCAACCCTCACAACAGAAGAAATTGTTGACCGTGGTGTACGCGAAACATTCAAACGTACAATGGCAACAACTATAACAACTGTGGTTCCAATATTTGTGTTAATTGTGGCTGGTGTTCCGTTAATTCGCCAATTTGCGCTTCCAATTTTCTTTGGGCTTGTCGCTGGAACCTTCTCAACAATTTTTGTAACAACTGCATTGTATGTTAGGTTCGAAAACGCACGAAAAGCCATTAAAAAACGAAAAGCTCTTGCTGCAAAATAAAGGGGATTTAAGCAAATGATTGAGGAAATAGTTGAACACGCCAATGTCATTCGTGCTGATTGTGATTATTTCTTGGTCATTGCAACTGGTGGACCTTACAATGGTGCAAAAGCAGTGATCGAGGCACTGTCACACAAAAGAGTTAAAAACTCGCCTGAAGTAATTTTTGCTGGTGATGAACTGTGTGCTTGGGAACTTGAAAAAATTAAAAACATGATAAGTGGCAAACGTGTTTGGATAAATTATATTTCAAAGAGCGGAACAACGCTGGAACCAAAACTTGTTTTCGAATTTTTGTCAAAAGATGTTCCAAAGAACAAAATAATTTACACAACTACGGATGGAAAATTAAAAGGATATAAGACTTATAAAATTCCAAAAGGTATTGGTGGACGATATAGTGTATTTACATGTGCGGGGTTGTTGCCAATGGCTGTGGCGGGGCTTGATGTTCAAAAGTTCGTTGATGGTGGTAAAAACTCGGCTAATCTGCTTTGTAAAAATCAGTTAGCTGAAGGTTTACAAAAATACGAGGTTAATCTGTTTGTATTTTTTCAAAAAAGGCTCGAAGCGGTTGGGGCATGGCTTTGTCAATTGTTCAACGAGTCATGCGGCAAAGAAAGAAAAGGAATTTTCAGCTCTACAACAATATACCCGCGCGACCTTCATTCGCTTGGGCAAATGGTTCAGGATGGAAAACGAAACCTTATTGAAACTTTCATTAAATTCGAGGACCAAGATGAGTGTTCACAATTTGGTAGTCTTAACAAGATAGTATATAGTGCAACACTTAAAGCTCACACAGATGGCGGAATTCCCGTGACAGAGGTCAGTATCGAAAAACTGGATGAGTTTCATTTAGGGGCTTTAATGCAATTCATGATGGATGAATGTGTAAAATATTGTACCCTGATTGAGGTAAATCCATTTGATCAACCTGGTGTTGAAGCTTATAAAACAGAGATGAAAAAGTTGCTTGGTGTGATATAATCAAGTTATGAAACAGCCAGTAGTTGCAATAATAGGTCGGCCTAATGTTGGAAAAAGCACATTTTTTAATTTGCTTGTCGGCAAAAATCTTGCCATAGTAGATTCGACCCCTGGTGTTACTCGTGACAGGATTATTGAAATTGCCGAGTGGCAAAATAGAACTTTCAATGTTGTTGACACGGGTGGAATAGATTTTGATGAAAAAACTGAGTTCAATATACATATACGCGAACAGGTCAATATCGCAATAGATTTGGCTGATGTAATAGTGTTTTTAACAGACGGATCATACGGTGTCCACCAAGATGATGAGGCTATTGCAAAACTGCTTCGCAAAACAAAAAAGCCAATAATTCTTGCGGTAAATAAAATTGATAACAACAAGCGCGATATATACGACTTTTACAAGCTTGGTCTAGGAGAGCCTATGGCTATAAGTTGTACTCAAAAAACAGGTCTTGGTGATTTGTTAGATAAGATTGTTTATGACTGTGGAGGTGAGCAGTGCTCGACCTCTAGCGAAGTGGCAAAACGCATCGCAATCGTTGGAAAACCAAATGCAGGTAAATCCAGTATCTTGAACAAGTTGCTTGGAGAAAACAGAGTTATGGTATCAGACATCCCAGGAACTACGCGAGACACAATTGACGCACAGATTCGTGTGGATGGCAAAGACTATATCTTGACTGATACAGCAGGAATTCGTCGCAAGCGCAGTGTTGAGATTGAAACTGTGGAACACTATAGCGTATTACGTGCAATCGCATCTATTCGTAACAGTGATGTTACCATTTTGGTGGTCGATGCAACCGAGGGGCTTACAGAGCAAGATGTGCGCCTAATTGGTTATGCACACGAGGCTGGGAAGCCAAGTATTGTTTGTATTAATAAGTGGGACTTGGTCGAAAAAGACAGCCATACAATTAACGAATACAAAAGAAATCTAGAACGCGACCTTGCATTTATGGCTTATTTTGTGCCAATTTTTATTTCCGCAAAAACTGGACAGCGTATTGGGGAAATCATGAAGCATGTAGAGCGTGTTCTTGAAAACTCTGAAAAACGTTTAGCAACTGGGACTCTTAATAAATTGATTATGGGTTTTGTTGCAACAAATCCTTCTCGTGCAAAATTCAAATATGTAACACAAGTCGGAGTAACACCGCCAACATTTGCATTGTTTGTCAATGACATTAAACAAGTAGAAAAAACTTACACAAAGTATCTTGAAAACTGTCTAAGAAAAGCAATAGACTTGACAGGAACGCCTGTAAGATTTATATTAAGAGACAGCAGATGAATTTATGGATTTTTATTCCTATCGTTATTGGTTGTTACTTTGTCGGTAACATCAATTTTTCTATAATAATTTCAAGACGTCACATGAAACGTGATGTTCGAAATTTCGGAAGCGGCAATCCTGGTGCAACAAACATGCTTCGACAGTTCGGATTCAAAGTTGGGATTATAACTTTTGCGCTTGACATGATAAAGGGATCTGCAGCAGCACTTGTTGGCTTTTCAAGCTTTGGTTTTTACGGAAATGGCGCAATGATTGCGCTGTACGCTTGTGGTTTGGCCGCTGCTCTTGGACACTGTTTTCCGGTTATATACAAATTTCGTGGAGGCAAAGGCGTCGCAACCGTGGTTGGTGTCTTTTTAGTTGCCTCTCCAATAATGAGTTTAATTGCAATGGCTGTTGCATTTGCCTACATTCTTATTTGGGAATACGGGGCAATGGCATCATTTATGTTTATAACAATCCTTGCTATATACCAGGTAGGGATACTTGAACAAGAAAACCTTACAGTTTCGATTTTACTTGTATGTTTTTACTTTTTAATTTGGGTAACACATAGAAAGAATATTTTCAGGTTGCTTACCGGAGAAGAAAGCCGCGCCAGCATTTTGCGTAAAATTAAAAGAAGAATCCTAGACAAAAAACAACAAGCTTGGCAAGAATCCGATCAACCCATCCCGAGTTGATTTAACAGTAATGGAATTTGTTTTTCCAGACCTTTCCTGTTTCGTATAAGTGTTTCAATTGCAATTCCTTTGTGCTTTGAGTAGTCCCTGTGTCGTACTTCTTGTTCCCATGCAGTTCTTGGGTCGCAAATCTTGTCTAATTGGTTTCCAAGGTTCTTTAAACCCTTACCAAACTGTTTTAAGACACAAGGAAAAGTACGCTCGGCATAACTTAGGTTCTCTTTTGGAATTAGCAATGGGTCTGCGCTACCTTGGTCACAACTTTCACTGTCATAAATTGGAAAAGGGGCTATATGTATAAGACCGTTTTGCATTCTTGTTTGAATGAAATCCCAATTGAATTCAATAGATGTATCTGCATCCATCGTTACAATAGTTGACAAATAGCGCTCTAAATCTTTTTTATAAAAGTCTGCGTCTAAAACAATTTCTGGATACCATCCCATCATATTTTGCATGCCTTCATGTATTTGCTCAAGATTAAAAGCTTGAACTCCATATTTGAATAAGGGATCAATATCCGATACTTCTCCTACGTTTAGACTATATGGTAAAAAACATTTACTACGGCGATAGGTTTGGTTCTGTTCTAATATATTCTTTGAAAGACGCCCTATTTCTTCTTTATTACCATCCTTGAGAACTGCAAGTCTTGTATCTACTGATTCATGACCAAGTGCACGAACTATTGCCATACTCATAACATCATTTACGCAAAATGCTGATCTCGACTCATTTTTGAATAAGTCTTGATCAAATAAAGGAATTATATTATTTTCATATGTTAAAATACCAGTACAGTCCTCATATTTTAATGTCACTGCCTCATACATAATAACTATATTATAGATTATATTGTCATAAAAGGCAATACCCACTCATACAAATTGTCATCCAAAATTTAGGAGGGGAAAATGGGTGCAACAAACACAGGGAAATTATTTCAAGACATAGCAACACGTACAAATGGAGATATTTACATAGGGGTAGTAGGACCTGTGCGAACAGGAAAATCCACATTCATTACCAGATTTATGCAAAACGCAATTGTTCCGAAAATCGAGAACAAGGACGAGCGGACTCGTTTAATAGACGAATTGCCTCAATCAGGTGATGGTGTAACTATAATGACAACTCAACCTAAATTTGTTCCTGCAAAGGCTGTTCAAATTCGTGTGGCAGAACAAAACACAATGCGTGTTCGAATGATTGATTGTGTTGGATACATGGTTCCAGGTGCGGAAGGACACATAATTAACGGCAAACCACGTCTTGTTAAAACCCCTTGGTCAGACAACGAGATTCCTTTTGAAAAAGCAGCAGAAATTGGAACAAAAAAGGTAATAAAAGAACACAGCACAGTTGCAATAGTTATGACAACAGATGGAACCATTACCGGAATAGACAGACGAAATTATCTGGCATCAGAAGAGCGTGTCATTTCACAACTAAAAAAACAAAGTAAACCATTTGTGGTTGTTTTAAACAGCAAAGAGCCTCTTGCACCTGCTACACAAAAAATCATTACTGAGATTACAAAAAAGCACGATGTTACCGCTATCGCACTAGATGTCGAGCAACTTTCAACTGAAAACATTAATCAAATCTTCACTGCAATACTTGCCGAGTTTGGTGTGAACGGATTCAAAGTTACTATGCCAAGATGGTTATCTGTACTTGACGCAGAACATCCAATTATAGCGGAAGCAGTTGATACTCTAAAAAGACATACTGCTTCTGTAAAGCGACTTGCTGACAACCAAACAGCGCATTTGTTTGAAAAAAGTACAAACTTTGCATCTCTTGAAACTACAAACGTAGATGTGGCAACTGGAATTATTTCATATAATCTTGTTCCAAGAGAAGGATTGTACAACCGATTGCTTGGTGAGCTTGGCGGGGTAGAGCTCTCGTCTGAAGCACATATGGTTGCGTTTATGCGTCAACTTGGCGGCGCTAAGGCTGGCTATGACAAGTTAAGTTCTGCCATGACACAGGCCGTTGAGTCTGGGTACGGAATTGTCGAACCATTGTTTAACGAATTCACACTAAGTGCACCAACACTGTTTAAACAGGGCAAGTCCCATGGAATAAAGTTTCGCGCAACGGCCCCTAGCATACACCTTGTTCGAATTGACCTTGCCACAGAAGTTTCCCCTGTAATTGGTTCAAAACCACAAGCCGAGGAAATGCTAAAACACTTAACCGCCGAGTTCGAGGCTGATCCGCACAAGCTTTGGCAAACACCAATCTTTGGAAAGTCACTTGAATTTCTTGTAACAGAAGGAATGGGACAAAAGGCAGTAAGTATGCCAACAACGGCTCGTGTCAAAATGAAGAGGACAATCACAAAAATTGTGAACAATGGACGTGGTGGGGTTATCTGTATTTTAATTTAACTGTCACATTTCGACAAAACACGACATATAAATAGACCATGATTTTCGAACCTTTTATGACCTTCCTTGCGAAGGTCCTTTTCTTCTCC
>Ga0123355_10017081_pt1 | contig 11458 bp, 10 predicted proteins | sample TergutEmb28metaG_3_FD_89872 | JGI IMG/M metagenome (GOLD analysis project Ga0123355, IMG submission 89872) | Embiratermes neotenicus P1 segment gut microbial communities from Petit-Saut dam, French Guiana - Emb289 P1 | ecosystem: Host-associated > Arthropoda: Insects > Digestive system > Gut ...
CCCCCCCCCCCCCCCACCAAACCATGACGTAGGAAAGGTGATGGCCTCCTACACCCTCAGAATGCACCTCAAGGGACTTTTGAGCATAAATCTTGTTGTACTGGTTGTTATACTGCTTCTCAATGATGAAAATTTTCTCATCCGTGAAGAGGATGTTTTCTTGCCCGTTCTCGGCGTTCCAATGGAGGAGATGTTTTGCTCTTGTCCGTCGGATTTCCTTCAAAACAGGAGTACTGGGTGTCCCTTTGAGCTGAGGGATGCTCTCGTATGTAGATCATCCCTGATGAGGCGTGACTTGATTGGGTCGGTATGTTCAGCTTTCGGGATATGTTCTTCTGTTTCCAGAGCAGATTTCGGCGAATCTGCTCCTGTACTGTTTTGATAGCGGCTTCAGCCTTCACACTTTTCAGGCATTCTGAATGAGCTCTGTTTTCAACCTTCCAGAGTTCCTTATGTGTTTAGTTGCCAGATAGATGAACTTTCGCAAAATTTTCAGTGGTTTTAAGTTTGAAAATTTGAGAATGGGATTTCCGCAATTTGGAAGGGCAATCACAGCCACATGGTTTTATTTGACACCCCACTCCATGTTGACGCTGTGACAGATGAGAGCAAACTGCCTTGGCACAAGTACCTGAAGGGTCAATAGTCCAAAAATAACCAACATTCGAACCCTTCCACCTCACTCTCTCCAACTGCGGACTACAGAAATATGGGACAGAACTTATGGCAGGACTATGTACTGTCAATCTGTGTTCCTGTGTAACTTGATAAACGTATAAGAAGTGATCATACAAACAGTCTGTTGTATATGAATGTAAATTGTGTGAACATGGTTTTTTCTTGGGGGGGGGAGTGGTGTTGTAGTGTAGATGTAGTTGCTATGGCTTGTGGATGCAGGGAAGTAAATTCTGTGCCAGGTTACCATATTGGTTGCACCAAAATGAGTCCTTGTGCAGCAAGTGTTCATTTTCTCAAAAACACCGTTGTGTGTAAGAATTTCTTCACATGTCATTAAATATATTTTGTACACAAGCATGATTTCATTTGAACTGGGTTTCTCCAGAAGTGGAAATTCCCAAAATATAGCAATAACTGACTCCACCAATAATTATATTCTTACCAAATGCAGTGATAAAGAGATAAAGGAAAGAGGTAGTGAAAAGAATGTGTTATTACTCGTACACATATAATATCCTACTTTGACTTTTAGGCCATAAAAATCGTGCTATTCATTAATAGTGATTTCTTGAGAAAAAGCAGCCACCACCAGGTGTTATCCATAGTTTCTTTATTGGGAGCTTGACAATAATGGATCGGCAATATATGAGTGTGATTTAGTATGATAACTAAAACATCATTGTGCAACACTGACATACGAGAAGAGGAGCATGAACATTTTCAGCTCAAACTCAAAATGCCCTCATTTTGTTATGACATGCAAATAAGAGTGTGTTCTTTCACAACTGAACTATGTAGTATGTGGTAAAAGATGCTGTTTCCATTATTATATTAAACCACCAAGTGCAACTGTCATTTTCTTTTCTGAATTTCTTCTTCATTCAGTTGCTTCATATTTTCTGCCTGTCCTCATCCATACAATGCATTGTTCCCTCTACTTGCAGTAATACTAATGTTGAAGGGACTGGTGTACATTTGAAAATAAAGAATCACAGTAGGCCTAATAGTATTGAGAACACTGGGAAACATGGACTAAAAAGTAAAGTGGCAATTAATTACATAGACATAGAATGCGTATTTCATGCAAATTTTAATCATCTGCTCCATATACATAAAACATGGGGAATAACAGTTCTTCAGTTATCAGCCATAACAAATCTGAATTATCATCATCATCATCTTTATGGCAAGATCTGTATTTAATTTCAGCCATAAAAAAAGCCTGCACATAAATTTTGGCTTAGAAAGAGGACATGTCTGGGATAAAAGAGGATACATGGTAACTTCGAATGTGTGTAAATCATTTTATCTAATATTTCAGTTTGGTAGTATACTTTCCTTCCTTTCCATTATTAAATTAAGTTGTCTGTTGATGTTTATTGCTACAGAGTATGGCATAACATGATTCTAAGGTCATTTTATGTCAAAATATATGTAATCCATCAGGAAATTAGATGTTTCAAGATTGTGGAAGAATGGGGCAATGCTGTGGCACCTATAGTGTGGCCCAAACTTTTAAGTGGTATTCTTTACATACTCCTTTTGCAGCCAACACATTATGTGCTTTTAGTATATTACATATATTTTCAATCATTAACTGCTATTTTAACACTGGCTTTTCCAAAGCAGTATTCTGCTGATCAAGTCAGTGTTTATTGCTAATGATCATAATCAGAAATTAACCCCTTTCAACATAGGTGATTTGTATACAGTCTTTGTTTTATCTGGTGGAATCTTAACAAGAAAGGGTAAGAGCAAGTGGCTTGTACAGCATTAGCAATGCATTCATCCAAGGTATCAATATCAGGTAGGCGGACAAAACAACAAGTTCGCCTTCTTTGCCGTTTCACATACTATGCTTAGAGTAGGCCTGTGCACCAGCTCTGCAGTTTTCTTCATGGAACAAAAACTAAAAAATGAGCTAAGAGATGTTAGTAAGTTCTTTGACTTTATACACTAGTTGCTGCTTGAAAAATGTTGCAGTCTAAAAAAAAGGCCAACAGAGAAAAATATATGTAATGCAGTAGTAACCTTTAAAAAGGAGCTGGGGCAGCAAAGTGGGTGTGGCTACTAAGCTATGAGCTGTGCGGTATGGGGTTCGAATCCAGGGAAGGTTGCGGCTGTTTTTTCCACTGACGTCCAGGCAGTCACTGAAGTCCATCCAGCCAGCTATTTGATGGGTACTGGATTTTTCCTTGGGGGGGGGGAGGGGGTTAAAGCGGCCGGGATTGAAGTTAGCCACTCACCTCCATCTTGTGTTGTGGTTAAGAATGAAGGGAGCTATACCTTTACTGTTGCTATATGCCATCATTCATTGATTTGTATTTGTTGATCCATTATTGGTATGTAACCACTGGATACAGAAACTGTCAGTATTACATCGTTCTAATATCAATAAGAACTTGCCCTTCGTGGCATTGACAGAACCGTGCCTTTAACGGCACGTTCGTAAAATTTCGAAAAGCGACTATTAGCTTCGTCATATCTATCCGTCAGCATGCAACAACTCGGCTGCCACGGGACGGATTTTTTTTTTTTAATTTGATATACAAATGTTTTTCGAAAATCTCCATTAAAATCGGGCAAGAATAACGGATACTTTACATGAAGTATTAATACACATATTTGATATGTCGCTGATTTCTTTATGAAAAAAGTTGTAGACAAAACCTCAACACATATTGTATGTTCAGTAACTTCCCCCACCCCCCCGAAAATCGTGCCACTTATGAGATAACGTGGAAAAATATTGTAGTGCCGGATAGTCCACAGATGACAATATGGCGCATGCGCATTGCGTGCTGGATACCTATGGCTACAAATTCACACTCCGAATATGTAATACGTATATTACCTGCCTTGAGCATTAAAATTACACTATTAATGGAACGTGAAAGAAACAGATAAGCGAATATACTGTAACATTCGTAATTTGTGAAACAAGTTTAACAAAGGGGGAGGGGGTTGGCAGAAAGAACTGTTACGTAAATATTCTCGGAAAAATTCAAATATGAAAAACTGAGGAGGGGAAAAGTCTTAGCTTTCATACGTTAGCCACTTCAGGTATGGCAGTTTCGTCACTTGTTTCTGCGTATTCTACAGTTAAATGTTCGCAGAAAAAATTCAGTTGTCCTTGTGTGATTGACATGTTAAGATTGCGCAACCCGTATGCTTCGGTGGATCACGTTTTCTGTTCTCTACTGAACAATAAGATGAGGGATATTTGTAGTTTCACGTGTGACATCCCTGTCCAGTTACATGGAGAGCGTAATCGGTGCGTCAGACTACGGTAACCCAGTCGTAGCACTTGTTGGTCGTCTGCTGTGTTGTCAGAAGAGGTCGTTGCAAGTAGTTTGCAGTCATGTTGTTACGATTTTTAACACAAGCTAATTAGTGTCTGTCGCTTATAAGTAAGAATAGAGACCTTAGAGTCTGAAAGGAAGAAATGCTATATAAAAATACCCAAGCTTGATAATGAGAATTATTTGTGTTCTCTAAAATGGTTGAACCTAAGACGAGTGTTTCATTCGTATGTCAGCGATGTCTTCAACCGCTGAAACTCGACTCAACATTTGGAAAGTTGGGTGAACACACACTCGCTGAATTGTCACGTAAGTTGCGGTTGCGGAAAGAGACAGCATGTGAAATGCGTAAATGTAGGCATGCGTGTTGTCACACAGCTAAGTTTTACGAATTTACGTGGTAGGAAGGCTCATTATTACATTGTTTGGATGGATAGTGTGTGAGGCTGTTCTATCTGTATTTTTTGGGACTAGCCTGAAATAATCCGTTGAAGGATTGCCAATAACCCCAGTATAATATTCCTGGTTTTGAAATGTTTGTGTAGTTAATGTCTTCTGACTCTTAATATGAAATTTAGCATACAAATAAAGTGAACAAACATAAAATACAAGTGTACTACGGAATCTGAGCCCCTCTTATTTACCAAGTAATGTAGAACTGTTTTAAATCTCATACTAACGTTTCATACGACTGTTTGTGGTATAACAGCAGCATTTATGATAAATCTTAGTATAACCATGACATGATACCTGAAGTGATAGCATGGAATTAACATTGGAAGTAATGGTAACCTGTTGAATGACAGTTACCACCATATAAGTACATGATGGTTGCCAAGATAATGATGCAAAGTATCTGATAAGTTTAGCCATAGTAATGCATTTCCTTATTCACACTCTTAAACCCCCAAGTGCTCAAATCCAGGGTGCCATGTCACCTGTGCAACAGAATTGTATATGGTGGCATTTTATATTTGTGGGTCCTCAGTATGGAACTTGCTTCACCCATCTGGCACCTGCTGAGATAACTTCTAGAAGTTTTGAAAAATTTGGCATCCCTACTATAAAACCATCCTAACATGCAATACCAAAAATACCGGAATAGAGTTTATGTTTGATATGTATGCTGGGGGATCATTTACCACACCTGAACCATTATGGATTACTTGTTGTTTTTAAGCATCTTGGATACCTGTCACTTAAATGAAACCTCAGAGCCTACCAGTGGGATTTTTCTGTTGTGTTCAGCTTGCATTGCTGTGACAAAAATTAAACTATAAAGCCTACTCTTGATAAATTAAATTGTTTGTTTTTACATGTGGCTTGTGTACCTGGCACTAAAATGAAACCTCAGACCCTGTCCTTGGGTGCAGTATGTTGTTCTTTAGTTTGTCAATAGAATTAAACCTGAAGCCCTGTTGGTAATATGAAAGGCTAGCTTTGCTAGAATACAGTTTGTATTATAAATGTGTATTGGCTGCCATAAATTTTCTGTCACTAAAATCAGACCTCAAAACCTAATGGTGGCCTACAGTGTTTTTAGCTTTTTTTATGGGTCTTGGGTACCTTGACTTGAATTTGTGTGATAGATTTTATATGGTCTTGTATAAAATGCAAGAAATATTGATGACACCCATGAAGGTGTATATTATAGTTACCTTACCATTGTCATTAAAATAGTTTGCTTTGCATAAGAAATAATGTTATTTGTAGGCGTTATTGAATGAAGATTAATAAAAAGGTAATTTTGGAAGATTAGTAAGTGGGGTGTCTGTCCCATATTAATGTGTTACTGACAGCAGATACTGGAATGAAGACTATAGAGAGAATTACATAAGCTACCTGTAAGAGTAATGACTTATGAACACCTAGTATTCATGTTCTTGTGCTTAATTAAGCACCATGCCATAAAGACATGGGGAAGTAGAGGGAAAATGACACATACTCATAATCTCAGCACCGGATGGAGGTGAGTTGTGAGCTTTATACCTTGGCTGATTTACTTTCGCCACTAAATTCCCAGGTGCCCATCGAACAGGAGGCTGCTTTGGCCCTAAACTTCACTGGGTGCTGTGCAGAACAGAAAAATCTTGCAAGGAAGTGAACCATGTTTCTTCATTTGCAATCACGTAGTTTATTAGCTGAATGGATTGGACTGTCTGGATTGCCATTATTCACATACTAGCAGCTTCATAATTGACTGTTTTATACATTTGAAGTGTTTTTAAAAATGCAGTTTTTTATGAATTAGAGTAAGGAATGTATTTGTTTTCAAAATATTTAATTTGCATGCATTTTAGTAAAATAAATACTCATCGCAATCTGAAAGTATACAGTAAACTCAAATATGATGTTTGGCTTACAGTGGTGCATAAAAATTGGATAACAGTATTGCATCATTCTTTACATATTTTTCCCTTTTGCACCTCATAATTGCTACACCTATCTTATGCCTAAAGCATCTAATAGTATTGTGCTGTGAACATAACTTAGAGATAAAAGCTGAAGTATTTGAGTTGTGTAACAGTTATACCTTATGTCATGATATGCACAGAATTAAATATTTCTGCTGTATATTGATTTGCTGTATATTAGAGTGTAACTGCATTTATGCTTCAGTATGATTGCACATGATATTAAAATATCATACTATCATTCAGGGCTTTACTCATTTTACCACATTACTTATAATCCTGGGAATCCTTTACCATGATTTAGTAACAGTATGTACTTCAAAATGTAGGACTAGTATGAAGCAGTACCATTACTGACTTATATTTGGGAGGTGCCAATGTCAGATCTCATTTGCAGCACCAACTGTCCTCATTGAGACTTCATTGTTTCCATCATTTCCTCCTGACAAATGCCACGATATTATGATGAAATAGACAATGACAGCTTCTTTCTTTATCCCAATTATTCATTGTCATCCTACCATTCAACAAAAACCGTGCATAAATGAAGTGCTTTTATGTCCAGTAGAAGACAGCAATGGGTTGCAGCAATATGAGCTTGATTTGCCTTCAGAAAGTATATGGTATGGAACCCAGCTAAAGTCCAACTACCCAGGTTGAGAGTCTTGAATGATTTTCCTGCATTCCTGTTCGCAACTGTATCACTTCGTTCAGCCCTCCCTAACCTCATTAGTTGGTATGGGATACTTATATAATTGAATGGACAAATATATGAATGTTTATTTCACATTCTTACAGTTCCAATTCATGCAGCACCAGAAGTTGACTTAGAGTCACAGGCTGGAAGCTTGGACCGTTACATCCCTCCTTTCCGTTTGACTGAATCTGGTAATGGTGCAAATGGTTTCATGCTAGTTGGTGATGAAGGTGAAACAGAGAGCTTAAGTCATCACATGAGGGTGACTGCAAATTTATTTGACATCCTATCAGGCAACTCACAAGTGGACCATCCCCTGTGTGAAGAATGCACTGATGCACTACTGGACCTTATGGATCAGCAGCTGAAGCTTACAGAGGATGAATGGAATGATTATAACCAGTTTCTGGAGAGGTTACAGTTATGAATATGTTAAAAATATTGTCTATCTGATAGCAGTAACTAGTAGCTTCTCACAAACCTCTTATTGGTATTAATTAAAACAAAAATAAATTCAGAATGAGTGATGGGGCTCACTTTTTAAAATTTTGCACTTCTTCACTAAATGGTGTGTTGAACTATGCACCCAGGTGTTTAGGAAATCTGACACCCAGTTTGAGAGCAATATGAAACTAAAATACAAGTACTTTTTGTAATTAACTCCATGGTGCACAGTTCATCAAGATACACAGTCTGAATTGTGATTATCAGTGTATTTCCTGAATACAGATGTAATGTGATACTACTGCAGCAGTGTCTTAGTGTATAGTCTAAGAACAGAAGTTCCCATCTTGTGTCTCGCCAGTTGCGCTGTGTCAAAAAAAAAAATACTGTAATCCAACTATGATAAACATAAAGTTTTTCTTTTTTTAAGGAACATATGCCTGCAATAAAATAAATTTAAGTATTGTGTAAACAAATCATTTTGGATGGATCTTAGTTTCAAAATCTCATATCCCACCCACTTGACCATTAAATCACACAGATAGGACACATCATATCCAGTCAGAAACACTGCCATATGATACAGGCTGTTAGCATATGTATCTCCATAGGTATGTAATAAAATTCCAATCTTCTCTACTTTACAAAGAATTCCCTAAGTGTTGTGAAATAATATATTTCATTACAGCTGGATAACATTCATTTAAGATACGTAGAGCAAAACACAGACAACAAACTTTTGTAACATTGTCATTAGTTTGTATGTCACAGTTACATTAATTGCTGAGTGAATGTACATTAATAAAGCACTTCCATGTTTGTATAAAAGTTTAAAGTCTGTCCATGTTTGTGTTAGTATTTTTACATTGATACATTAATAGGCAAGATTTGTTTTTTGGTTCAAATGATTGGAAGTTAGAATCTGAAACATAATCTAAACCGAGAAACCCATTTATGATTGATTTTATTTTCATACAAATGTGCGTTTATTTTACAGATTAGAGGCTGAAGATGAAGATCAAGGTATAGAGTCACTGGAAAAAGAGTTGGCAGATGTAAGTTGGAGTGATCAGAATTCAGTTCAATGTTTTTCTCCAGAATTGTATTAATGGGGGTACCATATCTTGTACAGATAACTGTATTTCAATAGATGAACTGTTAGGTCATTGAAATAAAAATCTGACAGAGAAACTTTACCACATGTTCTTTATTATTTTAAACTGTTGGCATAAACAGTGTTCGTAAGTCATAAGACCCATTAATTTTAAGAATATCTTGCATGAAATAAACATCAATATCCGTGATAGCCAGCCAGTTTTCCTTAATTCAGTTCTGTATTTTACTGTGATGATGGAGAAATCTCTTAATCTGTCCTGTGTACAGGTTGAAAGGCACAATAAAAATATTCATATTTAAGTGATGATACTTCAGCTTGGTGATACCAAAATGCAGATTGTATTTAACAGGTGTGTTGTTGATGAGAGTTGAATATCATAAATAGTGGTACAAGTGCATCATTTCCATATTTTTGTTTTACCTTTGTACTGTGGATAAGTGTATAATTTTGAGACTGTGATAGATATTAGCACCAGATGGCAGCAGTAAGGGAGATGGAATTAGGGGTGATGAAAACAAGGGCTACCTAGTGTACATACCAAACAAGAGTAATGATTAATTGTAAGGCTAGTGTCATGAAAAAGGGCGCAGATTGCTCATTATTATTATGTTTGTGCATCATATGATGGCCATATAGTTAATGTTTAAAAATAAAAGCGCAGTAGGCCCTTGACACCTATCTAGGAGGATCTGAGATTTAACAGACCAAATTCTGGGCCTAGATTTACTGCACCAGTCCACTAGAGATCAAAAATTCCAGTAAACACATGTTGTGAGAAAAATTAGAAATTTGTTACCATTCATTATAAAATTTGTCGACATTCTTTTTCAAAAAGAAAATTTCATGTTGTATGAGTTAATCATACTTGCTGCCTTTGAAGACAGGAGATGTGATTTGCATATAAGTATTTAAAAAAAGCTAGAATTTTGTATAAGTGATGCAGTCATATATACTAGCAAACAAGCAAACCTTGCCTGATATTATGAAAACAAAGTCACATCATCAGAAACATTTAAGTATCTTTTAATATACAAAGCACTAGCCACTATGCGGAAGGTGACCCAAGTAAACATACGAAGCCAGTGAAAAACAAGAAGTTTAGATAAAATTGTGATGAAATGGTATGTCCAGCAACATGCTTGTGGTATGACTGTAAGAAGTGTAGAGATAAAATTTGCTGCTGATATAGTGGCAAGTGTATGCAAATTCCATTTAAAGCAAGCAATGACTGACCTTGGCAATTTTCAGAGGGATGTAGCAACACAAATAGCTGCACAGTCAATGAAGCTGTTAGCCTGGTTACCAAAGAGATAGAGAGCCCTTTAGTAAAAAGCTGCCCAGAGTGGAGAAAGGGGGCAGTGCCCCTGTAGGGGTATACTATTACAATTTCCTGTAACAATTTCACATTGTATATATATATATATATATATATATATATATATATATATATATAAATAAGCACATTGCTTTAACTTCTTGCACAAATTATGTTTTCTACAACACTTTTAAAATGGGAATACTTTGATGAGATTTTAGATACCCTTTACAAGTAACTGATGCTAGTGCTTCACAGGCACCACCTCCCCCTTATTACCTGTTACATTGAGGGGCTGCCATATGAATGAATATGGTAGGTATGGTATGGCCAGTAACTAGACTGACTCTGTAAAATAGAAACATTGTCACAGACCTACAGGAGTGTAAGCACCTTTGGAGTGTATGCCTTCTGACTCTGTACGTGCATACCATCATCTCTGCCATGCATGAAAATGTTGCTGAACATATTTTCCAAAAGTCATTTTCGTAAGCTGCTGTTGTCACACTGCTCTTAATGTGACAGCAGAAGAGATGAAAAATAATAAACTCACATAGGAACAAATGCTTGAATGTTGTGGATGTTTCAGTGCAGGTATTTGTGTCTAGCCAAAAATAACTGCCATAGAATGAATGATTGTCTGTTTTGGAGGAAATGGTTCATAAAGAAAAGTTTGTGCATGTTTCCTAAAGCAAAGGAGGTAGCATATTGCAGCAAAACATTGCTATCCATTTACAGGGTATGACATCTCATGCCATATGAAAGTAGTCTTTCTAGCAACCATCATGAAAATCTAAAATATCATATACATTCCAGTTCAGGTTCTCAGGAGATACAAATATAAATAGTTGGAAAGAGGAAGTGCTTTCTTTTAACTTTGTACTGATTGTGCTGTGGATTTTATCTGTACCTTCTTGTATGATTCTGTGGTATGAGTGAAACAAATAAATTGCCTTGTGCCCATTGCAAAGAGTACAGTGCTTTCTCATGAAGGGGTCAGGTTTTCAACATTCATTATTTCCTGTTAGTTTTGAATGTAATACAATCACACGTGACAATATTTGATTACAGTTAAGGGCAGAAGAACACCGCCTGCTACAAGAGTTAGCTACACTTCAAGAGGCAGAACTTTCTACCAAGAAAGCTATTGCAGAACAACGAGCAGAACATGAAAGGTTGCATGGTGAGGAAGAGCGTTATTTGCGTGAATACGCTAGACATCGACGTGACCAGATGCTAACTGAGGATGAACTTATAAGGTCAGCAGAAATGAACAAGAAAATGTATATTTACATTCTGCATTTTCTGCAATTTCCCCTCCCCCCCAAGAATTGTTAGTGCAATGTACACTCAATCGAACAAAAATCTATCGCAGTGATATTTCGTACGTCCCGCTAAAGCAGTGACGTACGGTACAGTTGTCATCAAAATTTGAGTCGTTTTACTTTCTCCATATTTGTGCATTCGTGGAGTTTCTCTGTCTTCCATACA
>Ga0123355_10017082_pt1 | contig 11456 bp, 11 predicted proteins | sample TergutEmb28metaG_3_FD_89872 | JGI IMG/M metagenome (GOLD analysis project Ga0123355, IMG submission 89872) | Embiratermes neotenicus P1 segment gut microbial communities from Petit-Saut dam, French Guiana - Emb289 P1 | ecosystem: Host-associated > Arthropoda: Insects > Digestive system > Gut ...
GTTGTCTTCATTGGGCGGTGTTTTTTGCTTGGGTCGTGCGCGTCTTGTATCATGTCTTCTTCTTCGACGTCTTTTGCCAGCCAGATATACGCGCCTGCCGGGCTCTTTGTGAGCTCATAATCATATTTTAGAAGCGTGCGCAGATAGCTCATATCCCATGTTGTGGGGTTTGGGCTCCAGGCGCCTTCTATCCCGCTTCCTATCGTGTCGTCGGCATTGCCTTGGCCGAAGCTGTTTTTCCACCCTAGGCCCTGTTCTTCTATGGGGGCACCCTCCGGTGGGGGGCCTAAGTAAGTTGGCGGTGCCGCGCCGTGGGCTTTGCCAAAAGTATGACCGCCAGCTACCAGCGCAACGGTTTCCTCATCGTTCATTGCCATCCTTGCAAAAGTTTCGCGTACGTCTTTTGCCGACTCTGACGGTACAGGCTGGCCGCCCGGCCCTTCGGGGTTTACATAAATAAGACCCATTTGTACGGCGGCTAAAGGGCCTTCCAGTTGTCCATCACCGGTGTGCCGTTCGTCATCCAGCCATTTTGTTTCGGAGCCCCAGTACACGTCATTTGTAGGCGCCCATGCGTCCGCGCGGCCGCCGGCAAAGCCTATTAGCTCAAGCCCCATAGATTCGATTGCGCAGTTGCCGGCTAATATCATCAGGTCTGCCCATGATATTTTTTTGCCGTATTTTTTCTTAACCGGCCACAGAAGTCTCCTGGCCTTGTCCAGGTTTACATTGTCCGGCCAGCTGTTTAGCGGCGCAAACCTTTGAGTGCCGCCTCCGGCCCCGCCGCGCCCGTCAATTGTGCGATATGTACCGGCACTATGCCATGCCATCCTTATAAAGAAAGGCCCATAGTGCCCGTAGTCCGCCGGCCACCATTGCTTGGAGTCGGTCATCAATGCCGTTAGGTCATCCTTGACTGCCTGTAGGTCAAGAGTCTGGAACTCCCGGACGTAGTCAAAGCCATCACCCATCGGATTGCTTAAATTACAGTTTTGGTGTAATACGCTTAAGTCTAGTTGGTTGGGCCACCAATCTCTGTTGGTTACTCTGCCTTTTGTTAAACTGGGCTTGTTTGTGTTACCTGTTACTGGATACTGGGAATTTTCACTCATGATGTTTCCTCCTCTGCTTGTGGGCGTACTACTTAAAATGTACGCGATCATTCGCTTTAAAAGAACCACCATTATGAACTTGCCTTGCGCACAGTAATTATTTTTTTATTGCGTACTCATAGCTGGCATAGTCGCTAATGCCGTCAAATAGGCAATCATCCCCTTTGGTAAATAGAAACCGCGCCGGGCAAGACAGGCTCTCGCGTATGAAATAGCTCATCTTGCCGCGATTAGGCGCGGGTAGCTTATGCCCGGCCTGCGGCTGGATAGTAATGTCAAGCTGATACTTACCCTTTTTTAGTGAAATGGCCCCTTTTTCACAACGCAGTATCGCAGTCCCATTGTACGTAGCAAGCCTATATTCACGCCCGCCAAGCGATACAACACAAATGCACCCCCAAAACCTAAGGCCGTAAAACGGTATCCGCGCAACCGCGGCCATGATAGAGCAACCGGTTTGGCCATCCGTTATAAAGTCGTTGCACTGCACCCATGTGTATCCGCTTGGGAAGGAACGACCGCTGTCAGACTCGATATAACCCTTCCCGCCGGTGAAATCCTGTGTTTTGCCGTTAAGATTAACCGCGCCGCTAATGGTATGGTTCATACTGATAATCCCATGCCGGCACTCCATTGGGAAATATTTAAACAGCCCCATAATATCGCCGCGTATTGGCGTAATGCCTGAGTAGCAAATCTCACCTGTAAGGGTCAGCTCGGGACGGCGGATATCGAGTTTTATTCCGGAAGGGGAGAATGTACTGCCGCCAACGTTGATGCTTAACGCGTGTTTACCGGTGTCAATTTTATGATAATCGTACAACGGATATCTAATATGATAAGACTCTTTGCCGGTAATAACCCAAATAAAAGCCCCGTCATAAGCCCGGCCGGGGATGACCGCAAGTGATTTGCCGCCTACTTGATGCTTGAAATACCATCCTTCGAATCGGTTTTTGAATGCGCTCATAGTCGGGTTTCCTTTTTGGCCGGGTTGTTGTTGATGTTTCCATGATAAGCGTTCCCATTTCGCTTACTGAGAATACTATAGCGAAATGATTCGAAATCAGTCCCGCCTGTCACCAAAAATGCGTAGGAACGTTCGCATTTTCGGCTCGGGCGGGGACTGTTTCTCATTGATTTCGCAATATGAAGCGGCAATGGAGTTGTAGTTATGCGGGAAAGAAGCGATAATGGCAAAGGTTTTTCCGGTTTTGGTCTTTTGGTGGAAAGCGATCATACCCAGTAATCAGGCAAAGGTGAGATGTATTTATGTGCGGAAGGTTTATATTTTTAGACGATACTGAAATACCAGAGATAAACAAAATCCTACGCGAAGTTAACATGAAATATGAAGGGACAGACATAACAGCTACAACCGGTGAGATATTCCCAACCAATAACGTGCCCGTATGCATTTTAGAAGACGGCAAACCATCATTAACCATAATGAAATGGGGCTTTCCAAAGTGGGACGGCATGGGCGTTATTATCAACGCCAGGTCTGAAACGGTAACCGGAAAAAGAATGTTTGCCGAGGCATTCGCCCACCGCCGGTGTGTTATCCCGTCAACCGGGTTTTACGAATGGGCTAAAACAGGCGGTAAGGCCAAAGAAAAATACCGCTTTAATGACCCGGGTAACCTAATGCTTTATATGGCCGGGATATATTCGGATTACCCAAACGCCTGCCAAGATGAGCCTGTAACGGAGAAGTTTGTAATACTGACCTGCGCCGCCGACGAAACAGTAAGCGATATACATGACCGTATGCCGGTACTTCTGCGTAAAAATGAAATTACCCGCTGGCTGAGTGATTATGATTTTGCGCGTTCTATAATTGGCCGTGACTCAATGAGCTTATACGGATTCCTAGTAAACCACTCTGAGAGCGAGACGGAAAACGCCGTGCTTCTAGGCGGTTTCCGGGGAAGCTCGAAGAGATGATTTACTTGGAATACGTATTAGTTAGAGAGGCTGAGTAAAATACCCACGTAGCGGAGACTTTATTATGAAAAACGGAATCCCGACAAGGACATACGCAATTACTAGCATCCACGCAACGGAAACAATCGGATGCGGTTGCCTCCACAATGGGATGATAACTCCCGGGGTTACACGCAACATAGGCGAGTCATATACATATTGTTTAAAACCAGCCGCCATATCTCTGTCCACTGTATATCTAATAGGAACCTCCACAAAGTTATCAGCGGCAGATATGCGCGGAGCTAACGCGTTACCGGCATAAAAACACCCGCGCCCGGCGCTTAATGCCGTAGCGACATGGTTTCTGGTTTCAAGTAGCTGGGCAAACGAGAACTCAACAAAGCGGTAGCCGGTATTTTCGGCAAAAAAGTGGCCGAAAGCAACATGTGCTTGGGCTTCTTCCAGCATATTCTCCACAATAAGCAATGTCAGTCGCGGCCCGTTAACAGCTATACCGCCATAAAAATCTGGGTATACAACGTGATTTGAGTTGCGAGGGAGCTGGCTGTACATTTTTTCTACCTGCTCTAAAGCAGGGCTATAAAACCTGGAGTCGCACCCATTGGGTGAGTATGTGGTGCCTAAAAACGCCCATGCCCCCATTGCCGTCATTGTTTCTAAGCGGTGATTATGGTTAGGGGCCCGCAAGTGGCGCGGGAGGTATGTAGGCTCGATAATTATTGTGGCTATGGCCGTAACAAATAGCATTATAAGTAAAACAGCGATACCTCGCTTTATGTACCTGAGCATACTACATCTCCATGGGTAGATATTTTTATTATTATAGCATATTGGGTGCGAACGTTGCGTTTTAGCGCCTTTTTTATTGGAACAAGTTCAGCCCCTAAGGCATATCCTAAACCAAAGGGGACGATGTCATGCGAGAGATTCTTAGCTTCAAAGGTGTGTCGCTTACGTATCAAGCCGAAAATGGCGAAGTTGAAGCGCTCAAAGACATTAATTTTATGGTAAACGCGGGAGAAATCGTCTCAATTATAGGGCCTTCGGGTTGCGGTAAAACAACGATGCTTTCGCTAATTTCGGGGCTGGAGAGGCCTACAAGCGGCGAAGTGCGCGTAGGCGGGCAAACAGTTTCCGGTGTGACCGATAAGATAGGCTACATGCTACAAAAAGATAATCTCCTGGACTGGCGCACAATAAGAAGCAATGCATTGCTCGGCCTAGAGATACGCGGGATGCTGTGCAAGGCAAACGAGGATTATGCCGACGAACTATTGCGGACCTACGGCCTATGGGAGTTTCGTGATATGCGCCCGTCCCAGCTCTCCGGCGGGATGCGCCAGCGTGCGGCTCTCATACGCACTCTTGCCGCAAAGCCGGGGCTTCTACTCCTTGACGAGTCATTCTCGGCTCTTGACTATCAAACACGGCTTACGGTTATTGACGATGTATACGGCATTATTAAGCGCGTAAACATACCGGCAATTATGGTAACCCACGACATATCCGACGGCATAAGCATGGCCGACCGGCTTATTGTGCTTACAAAAAGGCCGGCAAGTATCAGCCGGGATATAAAAATTGAGTTTTCCAGAACAGAAATCATTCCGCCGCTTATGCGAAGAAATGACCCTCTTTTCCGGGAATACTTTAATCTTGTCTGGAAAGAGCTGGATATCCATGTATAAAAAATCAGGCCCAAGCGGCATTTCACCGGAACGGCAGGAGTACCTGCTAAACAACCGCAGGCGGCGGATTTGGACACTTACATGCCAATTTTCCTTGTTATTTGTCGCCATTATATTGTGGGAGCTATTGGCGCGGGTAGGCATCATAGACAGCTTTATCATGTCACAGCCAACCCGTATATGGAGGGTTATTGCCAATTTTCAAAACAACAGTTTGTTGATGCATATAGGCGTGACGTTTTTTGAGACTGTCGTGGGATTCGCGATTGGAGTTGTCCTGGGCAATCTTATTGCGTTGGCGCTTTGGTATTCGAACTTCCTGGCAAAAGTTTTGTACCCCTACTTGGTGGTTATAAACGCCTTGCCAAAAATAGCTTTAGGCCCGGTGATTATTATATGGGTGGGAGCCGGTATGCAGGCAGTTATAGTTATGGCGCTGGCGATTTCGCTTGTTGTCACCATTATGGAGATGTTTAACGGCTTTAAAACTACCGACGCCGAGCTTATAAAGATGGCAAAGACATTTGGTGCCGGCCGTATCCAAACCTTTATGAAAATTGTATTCCCGTCCAACCTACCTACGCTGTTTAATTGCCTAAAAATAAATATTGGGCTGTCCCTTGTAGGCGTTATTGCCGGGGAATTTTTGGTCTCAAGAGCTGGCCTCGGGTACTTGATTGTATACGGCGGACAGGTTTTTCAGATGGACCTTGTTATGACCAGCGTAATTATATTAGCGGTCTTAGCGTCGGTACTATACTACGGCATTGTTTTATTGGAGTGCCTTGTAATGCGGATTTTTAGTTAAACACTATGATGAGATTATTTAATCATAAAAAGCAGAGAAAGAGAGTGGTATCGGGTATGAAACGGGTTAGATTTATCGCAATTTGCTTGATAGCTATTGTTGCTATCGCCTTGCTTGCGGGATGCAACCGGGCGCAAGAAGAGGAAGGGCTTACAATTGTGCGGCTTAGCGAGGTAACGCGCTCAGTATTTTACGCGCCGCAATATGCCGCAATAGAGCTTGGCTTTTTTGAAGATGAGGGGCTGACAGTTGACCTTATTACCAGCGATGGCGCGGATAGGGTTATGACCGCGCTATTAACCGGGGCTGTTGATATAGGGCTCTCGGGGCCGGAAGCGGCGCTTTATGTTTACATTCAGGGTAGGGCGGATCACGCGGTTGTGTTTGCGCAAATTACACAGCGGGATGGTTCCTTTTTAATAGCGCGCGAGCCAAACCCAGATTTTACATGGGAAGATATCCGCGGCAGTTATGTATTAGGCGGCCGTAGAGGCGGAATGCCGTATATGGCGCTTGAATATGTAGTAAAGCAGGAGGGCATGACTCCCGGTGAGGATGTAACCCTTAACACCACTATACAGTTTGCGGCGATGGTTAGTGCCTTCCTTGGCGGCACAGGGGACTTTGTTACCGCTTTTGAGCCGGTGGCATCGACTTTGGAACTTGAGGGTAGGGGATATGTTGTAGCCTCTGTAGGGGAAGCCTCCGGTGCGATTCCCTTCACGGCGTACTATGCCCTCGGCAGTTTTATTGAGAGTAACCCCGAGGTAATTCAAGGCTTCACCAATGCCGTTGCCAGAGGCCAAGAGTGGGTTATGCAAAACCCACCGGAGCTGATTGCGGAAGTCATACAGCCGTTTTTCCCTGATGCAGACCCGGTTATTATGGCAAGCGCAATAGCCAGGTACAAGGAAATTGAAGCCTTTGCGTCTGTGCCGATGATAACTTACGAATCCTTTGACCGTATGCAAAGGGTGATGGAATCGGCGGGGGAGCTTAGCCAGCGGGCGCCTTTTGATAATCTTATTGATAATAGTTTCGCGGAAACGGCTGTGGCCGGACTAAATAATTGAATCATTTCCTGTTAGGCTTTGCCTGGAGGTATTGTAGTGGTATACTTGCGGAGACTACTGTGGAAGGAGAGTTCACAAATGGCATTTGAGACAAAAGTAATACTGACATTGCTTGCAGAATATGTAGGACGTGCGGAAACGGTAGAAGAGGCTTACAATGTTATAGTGAAGGCCGCAAATGTCGAAGGCTTGGAGTTGCCGAGTTACGAAGAGTTTATTGAGAAAACGAAAAAGAAATAAGCTTCATTTCGTTCATAAAGGGGACAGTTTTGCTTGTGCAAGACTGTCCCCTTTATCATATATGGCGATAAGTCAGTAATTTAGCATTTTGCTACACATCATCATGATAAATCTCACCGTCTGCAATATGGTAAACCTTATCTGCGATAGCGCTAACATTATCCGAATGTGTTACGATAATTATACATTTGCCCTCTTCATGGGCAAGGCGGGTAAAGATTTTTAAGATTTCATCCTCGGTTGTTTCGTCAAGGTTGCCTGTAGGCTCATCCGCGATAATAATATCGGGGCCTTTAGCCAGCGCCCTTGCAATGCCCACCCTTTGCCGCTGGCCGCCGGAGAGATGTGTAACTTTGCGGCCAGCGGTTTCTTGGTCAATGTCCATGCTGTTTAGCAGTTTCATGGCGTAGTCTTTTTTATTGCCTTTGTCATTTATGTTGCTGATATTCATGCATAAGGTTATGTTGTATAAAGCGGTGGAGTTTTCCAGCAAGTTATAGCTTTGGAATACAACACCGATATTTTGGGCGCGGTAGTTATCTAGGTTTAAATCACGCAGGTTTTTCCCGTCATACAAGATATCACCGTCTTTGCAGGCGGTAAGGCCGGCTATAAGGGATAGCAACGTTGATTTCCCCGCACCGGATTGCCCCATTATGGCCGTGACTTTTCCCTTTTCGAATGTAGCGCATATACCATGTAGCACGGGGCGGCCTTTTACATATTGATGGCTTACGTTTACAAGTTCCAGCATGGCGCTACCCCCTTTCTGCAAGAATAATATTTGGCTCGTATTTAGTGATTCTGCTAACGGCAAATCCGCCCGCTACTACCGCAAGCAATATAGACAGGCAAAGTACTTCCGTAGCCGACCTTAGCCCCAGATTGGTTTGCACGGTTAAGGCTGTATCGGCGTCCAGTATCATTGCGGATACCGGTCCGGCAAGCATTGCCCCTACCCATACCGCCAAGGCAAACGCCACAGCCGTTATCGTTATTATCTCGGTCATAAGCCCCGCCGCGACATGGGATTTTTTCATTCCCATTGCGCGTAGTATGCCGATTTCATATTTCCGCTCGTTAACCGATATTATGCAAAGTAGCGCGATGATAATTGCGCCAAGTAGCAACACAACCATAAGGAAAGCAATGGCCACAGAGCCAAGCCGCTCTACCGGGGCAATAAGGCGGTGGTACTCGGCCATGTTTGTGCCAATATTAAAATCGTCAGACAGGCCCATGCCCCGTACTTCCGCCGCAAAAGAAGGAAGCATTTCCGGGTAGCGGAGGTAAAAAACCGCGTTTGCCGGCACCGGATTATCACTCAGGCTCTGCAAAGCCGTAAAAGCGTATAGTATCTCACCATGCGTGGCCGGATCCGAAATGTCATAAACCCTGCCCGCAATCTCCATTTCCGCAGACCGTAAATAACCAGACTCGGCAAAGCCAAGCGCTTGCTCTATGGGTAAGCTTTGGCTCTGGCGCGCGCCGCCGGTTGCAACCTGACGGCGCGCGGGTGAAATAGTGACCCTTCTACTAAAAATGCCGCTATATTCGCTAATTACTTGGTTGGCGGTGCCCCAGATTATTATGGCTACCGTAACGGAAGTTATCACAGCCAGGATAATGCTAAAAAGCAGTATGTTTCGCCCTTTATTTTTGTGAAGGTTAAGCAGGGCATGTTGTACGATATACATGGTTATGCCCCTTTCTTGCCCTCGACTCTTTTAAGAGCGCCTTTTTCCAGCCCCCAAACCTCATCGGCTATTGAGGCTACTTTTCTTGAATGGGTGACGATTACTACTACCCTGTTTTCTTCGTAGGCCAGTTTTTTCAAAATCTTTAATATCGCGTCTTCTGTTTTTTTGTCCAGGTTGGCGGTGGGCTCGTCGGCTATTATTACGGCGGGGTTTGCGCTTAGCGCGCGGGCAATGCTTACTCTTTGCTGTTCGCCGCCGGAGAGTTTTAGCACTTTGCGGGAGGATTTTTCTTGGTCTATCCCCACTTTTTCCAGCAATGCGTTGGCTTTGGCGGTTTTGTTGCCGGGGGTACCGCTTATATCCATGGAAAGCAATATGTTATCCAGTGCCGTCGCGTTTGTGAGTAGGTTATAGCCTTGAAAAATAACCCCCACACTTTGAGAACGGTACCGGTCGCGGTTTATCTTAGTCAGGCTTTGCCCGTCAAATAGGATTTCACCCGATGTGGCTGTGTCCAGCCCCGCCAGTAGCGACAAGAGCGTGGACTTGCCTGCCCCCGACTTTCCTACGATGGCAGTTATTTTGCCTTGAGTAAAGCCAATGTTAACGTTAGTAAAAACATGTTTATTACCGTTTGGATATTTATATGATACATCTTGTAATGATAACAACATGATAATTTCCTCCTATAGTGTTACTTTCCGGCATCCTAAAATCAGGCCTTATTGGATAAAATCTGCATAGGTTCATATTTTGTGATGACTATAATAGCTATTAAACTTGAGAAAATAGCCAGCGCAAAGGCTAGTAAAATAATCTGCATGATAATATGCGGGCCTATGTTTATGTTAATTTCGCTTATTGGGCGGTAACCGGCCGCGGGATTATCTGTTTGCATTTCCCCGCCCGCGAAAAGGACTCGCCCCCCGCCGTCACCGCCTGTGGCGGCGGCTTGGGTTTCGGCGGCTTCTACCTCATTGGCCAGTAACATATCCGCCACGGGCTGGGCGGTAACCAAGCCTATGCCTAAACCTATAATCAGGCATATTGCCGTTATTGCCACTGTTTCTGTAAAAACCCCAAGGGCGATTTTGAGTTTCCCCATGCCTATCGCGCGTAGTACGCCTATTTCATATTTCCGCTCCCGTATTGCCATATAGGAGATTAGAGCAAGTACGATAGCGCCTAAGACCAGCACAATCACGGTAAAAGTCAACGATGTGCCGCGCAGGCTGTTAAGCGGCCCTGTTACCCTGTCTAGCGCCGCCTGGTTTATGCTTACATCGAAGATATCCGGCAGGCCCATGCCCCTAACCTCCGCCTCAAAATATGGCAGATAATCAGGGTTGCGCAAAAAGTATATCGCGTCCATGCTTAGCCCTGCATCGGTTTCAAAGCCCGCCGCAATTATGGTATCAAAGCCGGTTAAAATCTCATTGCGGCGGTTTTCGGCAAACATACCGAACATTGCCAGCCACCACTCGGTAAACTCGTCTGTTGTGTCGGAATATATGCCTACAACCTCCAGCTCAAATGTCCTGACAGGATGATGGACAGACTCAATGACTATGATATCCCCAACGCTGACTTCATTGTGAGCGGCAAGTTCCTTGCTGATTATGATCTCGTTTAACCCATCAAACATACGCCCGTCTATGATATGGCGGTGAGTGCCGAAATCTGGCAAATTGTCCGGGTGAGATGTGCCTATTAGTTTCATAGTCATCATGTTTGCCATGGAAGGGTCTGGGGAGGGGGTTTGTCCCATACTTGTGTCGCCGATTGCGAAAACAGAGTCGCTAAAAGCCATCATTTCCACATTAAAAATTGTATTAGCCAGATAACCTGAATCTGCGAAGCCTATATAAGCGTCAATTGTCATGCTGACCCGGCCCTCCGGCCCCAGGCCTAGGGCGTTGAGCCTAAACAAGTCAATGCCAATGTCTACGCGGGAGCCTATGTCCAGTCTGGCATCTTGGATTATGCGGTTTGCGGCGTTGTTAATTGTAATGCTAACAACGGCCCCCATGATAACCGCTATCGTGATGCAAGCAATGATGATATTACGCTTGCTGTTGCGAGCAAGGTTTTTTATTGCGTTTTTTATGACATACATGATGTACCTCCTGGGATGCATAAGCGGGCAGTAACTTTCGGCGACAATCGGGGCCGATTTAAAGGTGAATTGCTATAATTGTATGAAATGAACCTGAATTTTTGCTGAATATAATCTGAATTTTTCTTGAAAGAATCTTGTAGCCGAATACGTCAAATGTACCGTATTTCAGGCTCCACGAATTTGATAATTCCCGTCTCGTCTTACGATTCGGTAACCGGGGTTTAATTGCAACGTCCAGTACGCCGTGCTTGCGCCGTACTCGTCAAATATCATGTCATAGGCGGCGATTTCGTTGAAGAAAGTGACATTGCTACCGTCAGATGATATTACGTGGGCCCTATGAAGCATCATGTGCCCGTTGGAAATAACTATTCGCCCGAAGGCGTGCTCGAATATTAAGTCACCAAAATAAACTACATAATTCATGCCTTGTTGCCGCGCGGGTAAAAAGAGCAGGTTGATATTATCGTAATTTAATGACAGCTCGCCGCCACGCGGGACGAACAAGGTCGGCTGCGCAAAAATACGCTTAGCATCCGCCAAATGCCGTTCGTACCTAGCGACCCATGCGATTTCGGTAGCGCGGATTTCGTCATAGCCGAAGGGTGACATATCTATCTCGTCAAAAGGCGTAAGGGTATGCATACCTGCCGCTTCGCGAAGCAAAGCACCCAAATCGGTGTTCCAATTTAACCCTATGCGCCAATTTACATCGAGCGCGTCCAGCAATAACCCATATAGCGCACCCGTGGCATAACCAAAAATA
>Ga0123355_10017083_pt1 | contig 11456 bp, 8 predicted proteins | sample TergutEmb28metaG_3_FD_89872 | JGI IMG/M metagenome (GOLD analysis project Ga0123355, IMG submission 89872) | Embiratermes neotenicus P1 segment gut microbial communities from Petit-Saut dam, French Guiana - Emb289 P1 | ecosystem: Host-associated > Arthropoda: Insects > Digestive system > Gut ...
TACATATTTCGGCTTTTGTACCAAATTGTAATACAAATTTGTACGTCAGAACAACTGTTTTATTACACAAGGTACAATATAGGCTACATGTTTCGACTAATAAATAGTCATCTTCAGGCTTATTCTTTACAGGATAAGTCACAGGATGCTGTGCACACATTGGGATCCCAGTGCGTTTACATCAGTGAAATGTTTAAACCATATCATTTGCCTATGAGAGCAAAACTTGCAAAGTATGTAACTAATTGGTTAAAATAATTTAAAAATGTATTTTAACCAATTAGTTACATACTTTGCAAGTTTTGCTCTCATAGGCAAATGATATGGTTTAAACATTTCACTGATGTAAATGCACTGGAATCCCAATGTGTGCACAGCATCCTGTGACCTAACCTGTAAAGAATAGGCCTGAAGATGACTATTTATTAGTCGAAACATGTAGCCTACATTGTACCTTGTGTAATAAAAACAGTTGTGCTGACGTAGAAATTCGTATTACAATACGTATCCAAGTACTTCTTGATGTCTTCATTCAAATTTTGTACTAAAGCCATCATCAGGCAATCAATTGTAAAAATGTAAAGATATAATAGTAGACTTGATATTGCATATCAATTCAATGTGGCAGTGCGATCTCACACCTTACACCAGTTTTTTAAGTGTAATACATTATTTATTTTGTTCTGCGATTGTGTTAAACTTATGTTTGTTACTCTTATTAGATGTAGTCAAAATTATGTAAACTTCATAAAACCTTTTGGAACTTACAAAGTTTTATTTACATTTGATCATAAATTCCGTTACCGTTGAATTATGTTTGTCGTTAATATTTTTCCATCAGCTTGTGTCCGGAATTTTTATTTTTCCAAATCTGTTTTAGAAAACACAATGCGATGCCACACTCCAAGTTGGCACACATGTTTATGATTGAGAAGGTCTCATATTCGACTGCTCAAGTGGACGGTGTTATGGTAACATAAAACAAAATTAATTCACACACGCTGTTTCAGAATATGGACGTAACAATTTGTTCGACGCCACTGCTCCTAGAGAATGCGTTCTGATGTTTTGCACATATATATGAGCATCGTGTAGTGAATGTTGACAGAACTGGAAATTATCAGAATGGGAAGTTTGAGTAGTGCATTATTTTACACGTTCGTGTGTATAAGGTCTTTATTTGGAATCTTTCCATAAGTCGTGCTAAATTTTATGATTGGCCTACAAATAAAATTAGAAGATTAATAGTTGTGGGTTGAAACTTCTCTGTCGTCAAATTTTTGGTCAGTATACGGACATTGCGAATGACAGTGACCGCGCAGTCTAATCGTGGTTGCTGGGATAACGTTTTCGAATACCATCGGAGGCATGGATGTGTGTTTCTTGTGAGTTGTCATGTTGGGGTCTCTGCGTCGGGCTGATCGCTCGTCCAGAGGAGTCCTGCAGAGTGTGATAGTCTGTGATCGTGAAGCCTGGAGAATGAGGAGACCCTGACCCACAAGGGCTCTTGGCGCCATAAAAGACGGGCACCTCTCGCCATGCACGATAGTTTCTGGCAAGTCCTGCACAAGTCGTAATTGAGTAAGCATATGGTCAACTGTACGAGGGAGTGCTGATAAATCCTTAGCCCAACATATTTCCCGATGTAGGACGTAATCGTTAGTGTCGTTGGAAAGAGGGATCTCTTCACGTGTCGAATTGCAAGTTTTTCTTGTTACAGAGGCTCAAAGGAAGAGCGCGATTTCAACAACATCGAGACGCGAGCTTTCATCATCCCCCTCCTACAAGGCAAGGCGCCGAAGGAAATTCACGCCATTCTGACAGAAACATTAGGGGAACATGCACCATCGTATGCCACTGTTAAAAACTGGGTGGCCAAGTTTAAATGTGGTGATTTTTCCACCTGTGATGAGCCTCGTCCTGGACGACCCAAATCAGTGACCGCCCCGAAGATTATTGACAAAATTCACGAGCTAATCTTGGAAGAACGCCAGATTTCGGCTAAATAAATAGCTGAGCATCTTACGCGAGCGGGTTGGGTTCATTATTCATGACGTTTTGGACATGCGGAAGCTCTCCACGAAATGGGTCCCGAAATTCCTGAATGCAGATCAAAAACGTCAACGGTGTCAGTCGTCTGAGCAAATTCTTGAATTTTTTCGGCGCGATCCAAATGATTTCCTGTCGCGATTGATGATCATGAACGAAACCTGGTTGTGCTAGTACGACACAGAGACAAAGCAACAGTCAATGGAGTGGCGGCATAGCGGCTCACTCAGCCCCAAAAAATTCGAGTGTAAAAAAACGCTGGAAAATTTCTCGCCTAGATATTTTGTGGGGATTCAAGGCGGCATCCTCCTCATTATCTTCCAAAGGGCCAAATTATCAGCGCGGGGTGTTACTCATCTCTGCTGGAGCACGAAGGACATTTTGAAGGAAAAACGCCTCGAGGTCACCAAGGGGGTCTTGTTCTTACACGACAATGCCCCGGCTCACCGGGCACTTGCAACCCAGAAGAAACTGGCCTACCTGGGCTTCCAGTGTCTTGATCACCCACTCTATTCTCCGGATCTGGCCCCACTGGACTACCATCTGTTCTCTGGACAGAAAAAACAATTGAAAGGTCGCCATTTTTCTTCCGATGCTGAGGTCATTGCTGCCGCGGAGACCTGGTTGAACGGAAAACCTTCTGATTTTTTTTTGAGTGGCTTGCAAAAGTTAGAGTAACGGGCTAAGAAGTGTATTGCGTTTCATGGGGAGTATGTTGAATAAGTCCCGAGTATGTTCGCTGTAAATTGTTTCCTTCCTAGTCAAGCTAAGGACTTATCAGCACCCGCTCGTATACGTATACACAAGGGAGTCCGGTTGAATAAAAAGAACCTTTCCACTGGAACCTGTGCTAGGCGCGTGTGTTATCGCCCAGCAGTATTCTTTCGCCACTTTCTTCTCATTACTCTTTCATTCCCGCAAAGAAACAGTTCGGCTCTTTTTAAAAAGTTACAATTTCAAATTTGTAACTTTTTAAAAAAATGCTTACGTGTGAAAGTGTTTTAAGTCGGGGATTGTTTGTACGCGGTTTCGTGATACCAGCATCCTTTGTAGTGAGTGTTATCGAAACAGTTTCTGAATGTGTTGTGTGGTTAACCCTTGAACACTTGAATAACTGTTCTGTGTAAAGGCATAAGTTTTGCCGGAGTTTCTGATGGATCCCACCGTCTACTGGGATGTCACACAGTGTGGTGTGCTAGGGTGTGCTGCCTGTTTCTTTTGTGTCGACCGCGAAGTTTCTAACAGACTACACAGTGTCAGGGCAAATTAAAATGTTAGTGGCAGTGGCGTAGATAACCAAACGGGGCTGCCGGGACCCGATAATCGGGACCCCCATGTAATTATTAACCAGGTTACTGCCAGAACTCGTAACGGATCCAGAATACTGCCTTCTGTAAAAGAACAGAATCGAGACCGAAAAACTCGCAAAAAATATATTAATCTATGTGAGAAACACCTTACCCACGGGGACCTACTGCCGTGGGTTTGCGGAGGCCTGATCCGCTTCACTCGTTCGTGGGAGTTCTTTATCCCTCCGGTGGGCTACAAAGTGATCGCTGAGCAGTGTAATGTAATTTTTTCCTCTCATGGTATATTATTCTGCTTTCTCCAGCGTTGCATAGAAAGTGGAAGGATAACAGTACCACACTCACTGCGAAATGCTTCTCGGGTCTATTCCATGGAACCTTTCCTATTGTCGAAGGCGATTTACGTCGCTTTTGCACTTCTTTCTAAATAATTCCTTTGTGACGCAACAGATGCCAACGTCTTGCTGCGCACTCTTCGTAGGACGTGTTGGTGCTTCGAGGGACCCGTCTGGGCATCGATCGTTGAGATCTTTGATAGAAATTCGATAACCGTGTTTTGTCCTTTAAGAATAAGAATTTCTTCCATTGCACAGAATTAAGTGAGATGTCTAAACAAAAGCGAAACGAGGTTTGAAATAACATGTTTTTTAGACGAATGCAGATGATCAGGTGACAGTAAAACAGCGAATATAATTGCTCTGGCCCACCAGAAGTGACAGTGACTGTAACAGCACTTACAATGGGCCAGTCAACACAATTTTCTTTAATTTATTAATCAACAACAGCCAATGCAAAACAAAATTATAGTTTCACACAAAATTCACTAAATCTCCCACATGTTTCGATCTTCTTCAGATCATCCTGAGGTAATTTTTACATCGAACAAGCACGTGTATACAACACAGATGAATTATTCAATTAATAACTAGTGAATTGTATTTTTTTATGTTTTGCTGACCGTGCATCTCAGTATAATCTTAGTAATTAACCAACTTAATGCACAAAATCTTGTTTTATAATAAGTTTATTATGTGCCTCTACATGTTTCGAGCACCGTGTGTTCATCGTCAGGAGGTCAAAATTATATTATACAGCATCTGGTATCATCACACCTGTAGGTGGCCGTCCGGTGCGCAGGTGCCACCTACAGGTGTGATGATACCAGATGCTGTATAATATAATTTTGACCTCCTGATGATGAGCACACGGTGGTCGAAACATGTAGAGGCACATAATAAACTTATTATAAAACAAGATTTTGTGCATTAAGTTTGTTAATTACTAAGAGAAGTGAATTGTATGTGAAAACGTAATTTTAATACTTGTGAATTTGTTGGTGTTAACTTTTAAATTATTCATTAATACACGAACATAAATGCTTAAAAAAACTTATGTCTGTTTAATAGTTGCATGTTTAGGTCAGAATTCGAGGACAGTATTTAAAAATTATATGTATATATATATATTGGCCTGATTGTGTTCGATTTTGCCCGCAATATGTAGCTGTTTAACTCATAATTGTGTTCGACCATTTGTAAGTATTGTTACTGGAACTTCGAATACACAGCGGGGTGGTCTCTATCAAGACACTGACTTAAGTCGAGGCCGGTGAAACAGCACCGCCGTCAACCAACCGCTGTCGACCCAACACAAAAGAACACCACCGGTGGGCAAATGCTGATGACCGACGGACTTCAGTGCGATTTGCAGGAACCGGTGGAATGGAGTACAGTGTTAGAAGTTTCCTTGTTTGCGGAGTGTCTGTGGGTGTCTGCTACGGAAAGCATACCGGTGGTTCGTGTTGAAAGTAACATTACATAGAACGGTTTGGGAGAAGTGACAAAACCTGCTCGATGCCAGTAAGGGTAAAGTTCACCCTAGAACTGGCCATGAAGGCCCAGAGCGGGAGTAGAGTTATAGCTTTCCTCTTTATTTAACTGCGGTTCTAGCCGGGGTATGGTGGTCAACGCCACGCCCCGGCCGGTGTACCCCTCGGGAAGGACTTGGTACAGATTGTACAGTATGCTGCGTGGCCCCCAGAGCCGGTCTGAACGGGTGCGGAAAATCTCACCTTTACCGGGATTCGATCTCCGGATCGTCGAACCCATAGCGAGTCGCTATACCGACTGAACTACCCGGGCTCGATGTCAGAACTTGAAACAAATTGTTTTGCGGAGATGAAATTTTGAGGCCTGTGGATTGCGACAGGCCTTAGAAGCAAGCCCTGTCTCGTGGCAAATAATTGACATCCTTCTATGTGATTTTTACACATTTACTTTATTTGATTTTGAAAACAAAACTGTGGTTTGGTTTGTGTATGAGTATCTGATACTGATTATATTTTTTTAAATTTTTTTTTTTAACCCAAAGTTGGATTTCTATTGAAGAGATTTCATTCTTGAGAACATGCGGTTTGAGGAGCAGAGGAAATAGTGCGATGAATAGCTTCGTGGTTTGATTTAAAGCTTATGCAATAGGATTGTCCTGCTTTTTGCTGTACACAAAGCTTTGAATTCAGCTGTATGGGACTGCTTTAGAGTTTAAAGCGTACACTCGATGCCGCAGCAAAATAGGGCAGTAAATATTTTTTTTATTTGTCTAGAGACTTTTACTTTGTTAAAGAATATACTCATTTGAGAAGGGGATATATTTGTACCAGCACAGAAAATTATTGAGTACAAAGATTATTAAACAAACATGTTCTCTGTGGACTCGACAACTGTTTCCTATCTAATCCGAAATTAGTTCAAGTACAAAAATGTAATAAAACATTTGACGCTCCAATTTAATATCAAACGCACGAATTCCATGATTTTATTTTATACCAAGACAAAATTTGTACGATTCTAGGTATCTTTCTGGCTTCTAGAATATTGAGATGGTACCTAGATTCTTGGAAAATGTGTGGACTTGTGTCTTCAATTATACTACTGTCACATATATTGTGTATCGCGCCCATTTAATTACTTACTTGCGTTGTCTGAGCAAATTACTGCGTCGTTAAATAACCCGTAATTGAATAAGTCAATTGAAAGGTAGGCTGCTATTTGAGATTGACTGTAGACGCTGACAGAACAGCCAATAACCAAACAGCAACCATCTGCCTGTCTTTGAAATTAAACCTAACCTCACCAGAGATGTGACGTTTGCTTTGTGCTGCAAATTAATTCCCTCCACCTTCGTTTATCACAGCGAATGTGTGTTATTGAGTTCTTGCATAGTTACCGATAGACGCCTTATTAGCGCCATATTAAGATAAGGAACTTAATTACCTTAAATCTGCCTGAAAACCTAAACTGTATACCTTAAAATATGCCACATATAAACCTGAAAAAGCGCGGTGGTTCATCCGCTGCGTAGGTTGTCTTCTGTCAGGACCACAGCTTCTTCCAAAGAAATTTGTGTAGAGAGTGCAATCTAGTGCTTCGCTTTTAGTTTGCTGTATCCTTATTTTTCTTATCATCAACTGTCTGCTTACGTATTCTTCCTAGTCTTTTCGTCCCTTTATTTAAGCAAAGTGTTGTAGAAGGCAGTTCTAGGCAGGATATGATCAATCCAGTTAGACTTTCTTGCATCATTGTAAAGTTTTTCAACCCGCGAAGTAAATGAGATATGCGTTATTCTGGGATATTAAGCAACGTATAATGGCAATTCTTTACAGACGTTTCGGGACAACCTCTCGGTTCTATATACAAGGGTCAATTGAAGGTCGGAATGATAGGTTGTTCCGAAGCGTCGGTAAAGAATAACCACTATACGCTGCGTAATATCGCAGAAGAGCGCAGATATCAGAAAGAAACTCTGCTTATTTCCCACGTACTGTGTTTACTGTCGGCATAAACAGCGGATATGTCTCGAAACTGGATTAACTTGTCGATATTTGTAATGGCGTTGACGTGTTTTAATGTGACATGGGGAATCGGTCTTTAAATGACTTGGATGTACTGGAGGACCGAGTTCGGTGCCTGATCAATACGTGTGGGTTTTGCGATGAAGGCGGCAGGGGAACAGGGTTTTCCTCGAATACTTCGTTTTCTGCCATGTTCATCTTCCTGTTAATACTGTTACCAGAAGGACACAAGAATGAATCCCGGGATCCTTAGGAAAGAAAATTGTTCCTTTTGGATGTCGAGGAACACTGGGCGGAAAAGTGTTCTCAAGTTTCTTCTGCGGGCTTCAGAGTTTTGGGCAATAACTGTACGTTTTCTTGAACTAATTTAATATTTGCTTTTTCTGCGCGGTGTGATGTAGACTTCATTTCTTCCTCTTAACTTCTTGTATTCATGACACTATAGAAAAACCAAGTCACGTCCGTTAAGCAAAACGGGGTCCAGACGGTAATTTCTTCTGTCTGTCTATTAATTTCTAAAACGCAATTCACAACTAATTAATAGGTAGAATCGTATAATTGAATTCCTGTTCAACATTCCCCTGTGTACATAACCGTATGTGTACACACAGATTTTAACAGAGTTCTCTGCAAAATACAATTTACCTTTGAGCCAGGGCACATGTCGACAGGTATTGGCGTTACCTTAGCACGAAGGAGCTGCATGTTACAGGCAAACTTGTTTTTGAAAGGTAATTAATCATATTTGCCCGCGGCACATGTGTTTACCAGCCTGCTTTATTATTTCCACATAATTAATGGTTCAGTCTAGTGAAAATTTTAATGCCTACTCTGTTGTTTCAAGGGAAATTATTTAAAAGAAAATGCACGAGTTAATTTAAATATTTTCCGCAGGTTATGTTACTGTTCTTGATTAACCGTGTTTTATGGTACAGAGATTTTAACTGAACGGCACGTATTATAATTCCAGGAACCACAGTTATTATTGAGTAACTGTCAGTTGCTTAGATAGTCGTGATATTTCCCATCACCTCTTACGTACGAGTAAGCCAGTAATTCCTTTACAGTGTTAACAAAACTCCTCCACTCTTCAGCCGCTCTTCCCTGTCCTGATCCACATAAATCCAACTCGTACATTCGCACCTTATTTATCGAAGGTCCGTTTTAATATTATGCTCCTATATATGTACGGGTTTTCTTTAAGTGTTTTCTAACATTGCCGCATATTCCTTGGAATATTTTTATTTTTTTCTTTCAAATACAAACAAAACTGAATCAACCACCTCGAAATAATGGACAACACCAGACTCCCGAAATACGCCCTCACCTACAAACCCCGGGGAAGAAGGGATCGCGGACGCCCCCGGAAACGATGGCAACCCGTCGATGCCGGAACAGGTCAAACGGCCTAATCCACGGAGGAAGATGATGATGATGATGATTACTCCTATACGTGTATATGTAGGGGGTACGCAGTAGCGCAGTTGGTTGAGGCACTGTGCTACAAGCCAGAAAGTCGTGGGTGCGATTCCCGATGGTGTCATTGGAATTTTTCATTGGCATAATCCTTCCGGCCGCACTATGACCCAAGGTTTGACTCGGCCTGTAACACAAATGAGAACCAAGAACATTTCCTGGGGTAAAGGCAGCCGGTGCGTACGGTTGACAACCTTACCACATTCATGTGTCGAGTGTCTTGAGTCTGGGAGCCTCAACTTCCTGGAACCCTCAGGGTCTGTCCAGGCCTGTAATGGGATTGCTTTACCTATATATATGGAGGTCTCCCACTCGTCTTTTACTTCAGAATTTCCGATTGTTTTTCTTTCGACGTAGTCCTTGAGGCTTTAAGTTACGCTATCTTAGTAAGGCAACACGAATCCTATGGACGACATAAAGGCGTGTGGGAATGGAGATGTAGCTCCGCTCGTTCTTAACCTCGGTTGTAGAGCTGAGTTGTCTCCTTTATGCTTCGTCCACTTTCCTTCGGGAAAGGATCCAAAGATACGCATGGAATAGAAACCTGAGTGGGACGCAGATTCGGTCTGGATGGTGTAGAGAAGTTACAAATCTGTTGCCGATAATGAAAACAGAATCCTCGAGATGTTCAGGCGTTAGCGTAGTCACTATACCTACAGAGCTATCCCGACATGTAATTTCGGTAGTTATTTAATATTTCTATAAGAAGTACGTATTGTTGTATAAAAGCTGAAGTTACAGGGAAATGTTTTATTAAAAAAAAATTCGCCGGTATCACGCAGAGGAGAGGGTTTAAAAACTCTACCAAACCATTACTTGTCTAGTCTACCCGTGTTTGTCAATATAAGAAATAAATTTATTGTGTCCCTTACGAGGTTTTACGTGCCCCCGGAGGAACACCTACCCCAAGACCACACAAACTGCCTTATTTTTAGTGTTCCAAATAAAATTTTATTTGGCTTTATTTTCTCTGACTTTTACTTATCCAGTTTTTCTCATCATCTTTGAATCAGTAATTTTCACACTCTGAGATTTAAGGTTCTCACTATGGTTAGGGTGAAGAGATTTGTGAATGCGACGGTCACACAGTACACAAGCTCAGTCAACGGCGTCTCACTGCCGACTGACTAGCCCCACGGGAGAGTGACTGTTCACGGATGCACAGTAAGGTCTTCTCTGACTGGCTGCCAAGTTATGTCAAGGCCACGCGACCGGTTCTCGGGATATTCAAATTGACGTTTACTTTCCGGACAGCCCTCGTATGTCACATCTTAGGATTAGACTTCTGACATCATATCCAGTCAACAGAGTCATATTAACGTGGGTTCTATTCACCACCATTACAAAATTTGGGGGGTTTTGAAGTGTGATTGGGTAAGGCGAGATTGGCACAGAAACAAACATAAGTTAGTGAAAGGCATGGTTGTGCTTACTTCAAGCAGTGCTGCACCATTACAGTTTGTTTACAAGTGTTGAAAATAGCCGCCGTCCACATGGATACACACTCCGGCCCATTTCAGCACCGCCTACGCAAATGGACAGGTGCCCCATCACGTCAGCAGTAAATCTGAAGACTTATGTGGACAGAAATGTCCTACGAGAGTGTTGGCCTTCGTTTTATCAAAAGGTCAGTATTATTGTCACCTGACAATCCTTGTGTCCGTCCGTAACGCAGCGTTCTGAAAGCTACCGGGATTGCAAAATTCAAAATCACCTACATCTGTGACATTCTGAATTCCTTAATGAGTTCAGGAACATACGTACTAATCCTGAAATTACGAAATACAGACGTAACGGATACCCTGTACATTCAGCTAAGAGACTAGGAAAATAAACTTGTTCTGTAGTTTGAGCTGCAGGGTTTATATACCATTACGACAGCCCATAAATCGAGCTGTTGTAAACAAGTTACAAATGAGTACAATAATTTATAACACGGAGAATACACTGTAGCCGTCTGCAAGTACCAACTTTTAATTAATAATTTTAATTAATAATTCAACCAGTAACCTTAGTGTGTGTGTCGTAGACACAGACACACAATTTTACTACTTGGACAGTGTCGGTAGCAATGTATGACACACGTAATTTGTCGGCCCTTAAGAGAATAGGTCTGCATTTACCCCACTGTGCATATACATACATGTGAAATTAATTTTAGTTTGACCTAGTTTGGCTTAATCCTACGTGTGTATAAATTTACTGAATAATTAATTACGTTTAATCATCATCACACAAAGATAAAGAGTGCACAGTGGTAACTCTCGAGACTGTTTTCAGGTTTTATATGGCGAGTTTAATTAAGGTGTGGAGTATACAGCGTGTCAAAAAAGATCTGATCGAGTATAATATTTAATTCTGAACAACTACTTTTGTGATAGTGGAGAATCAGACTCACGCGAGTTCGAATAAAACAGCTGGACACCTACGTACACTACAGAGTGTTTAATAGGTTGTAACGAATTTATATTTCAAAGAAATATACATCATTAAAACACTGGAGAGTGCCTCTCTAGACTGTGCAGTACACACACACACACACACACACCACGGGCAAATATACTGCCATAACACCGACTACGTCCATGTCAACGAACTAGATAAAATCATTACTGTAATTTTAGCCAAGCACTCTACAGAGCTCCCTGATGATGGATCGCTTGTGATCCGAAACATGTTGGAGCAATTTTAAATATTTTAAATATTTTATAATAATTCTAATTGTATCTACGAATTATATATTTGTGCATCTGTTGGATAATAAAGTGTTTTAA
>Ga0123355_10017086_pt1 | contig 11455 bp, 11 predicted proteins | sample TergutEmb28metaG_3_FD_89872 | JGI IMG/M metagenome (GOLD analysis project Ga0123355, IMG submission 89872) | Embiratermes neotenicus P1 segment gut microbial communities from Petit-Saut dam, French Guiana - Emb289 P1 | ecosystem: Host-associated > Arthropoda: Insects > Digestive system > Gut ...
GGCGGGGCGTCTTTCTTTGGCGTCCTGGTGGTGTGTTGTTGTGTTTTTTTTTTGGTGGGGGGGGGGGGGGGTATGAGTTGAATATTCGAGCTGCTTTTACTGTACTGGGTATCGCCCTGTTGTTCAGTAGCATCCAGCGCGGACTGGCATTAGACATTGCGTCGCGGTAGACATTTCTGTAGGCTATTACGCTGTCGCTGGCGGATTCATGCAGTGAACTGGATGAGAAGTATTTTTCACTTTTTTGTGTTGAAGCAACAGCTATTGTTATAAGCACTTGTCGGCATTTAATGCAGAATGTTGCCACTGGACGCCAGAAGTTTCTGTAGTCTCTCGACTGTAACCCAGACGTAAAAGAAATATGTTTTGTTAGGTGTAAACTGTTTGAAAATTATTTAACGCAAAATATCATACTGTTAACCCTATATAATCCACACTATAGTTCTGTCAGGTTTGAACACCTAGCAGGTTCATAGGTTGACACAGACGTTTCGAACGAACGTGATACTCCATCTTCTGAGTTTTCGGATTGATGCATGTCTGTATATTGAACTCACCTTACTTTGATTCAGTGCCTACCTCGTCGTAATTCCATCATCCAGAAAGATGGAATCATCACGTTACAACGAAACGTTATTTTCAGCCTATAAACCTGTACGATATCAGAACCCACCGCGTGAGACCTGTTTAGACTGTAAAAAATATTTGCGCATTTCTATTCGTATCGCTGCTGCGTCTCTGCTTTTCGAATTGGTACCCTTTCTGTACGTCACGAATAAATGTGGTGTAATAATGGCAGTAAGATGTACTTAGCTTTGTTTTATCACTCCATCCTCCTGTACTGATATCGATATCTGACATTATTGCTGCTTTCCCGTGGGGCATGTTTGTTTATTTGCTTTGGGAGGTGCCCGGCTGGAATTTAGACCAGATGAACGGCTGGTCTGTCTCATGTTTTTCGTGGTTTTTCTCAGTAATTCCTCTCAAACACCGAGATGGCACTGAGGCCATTGCCGCATTCTTGCCAGTTCTCGTTCAAATCACTTACCGTCCACCGTACCATCGACGCCATGTGCTCTGAGATATTAACAGCGCCGTAAAACAAACCGCAAACGTGATTTATTCATCATCTTCGTTTTCCAAGTGGTCGCTTTTCCAGAAGTCCAGCCACACTTCCACCCCGTTTACCGTCAGTGACATATTACGCCGTACTCTGTAACATACACTTACTGGATAGACATGGTCTCGGTCCTAAGACTGTTAGCTCGTACTCGGGTGACTGACCGTTATTTCTTGCTGCCAGCCTTGATGCAGCAGCTTGGTGGTCCACAAAATCCTTTTGAACGGTTTTTCTTTACTGTAGTCGGAGTTCGCATATCTGATGTCACAAAACCGTGTTCCGGCATCACGCCTGAAACGTGTTTTTGTCAGAAAGTAGTGCAAAACCATCCTTACTGTCATTATGACAGGAAATCTGCAATGTAAATTCTTAGTAATACAGCAGTTACCTGCAGCAAACCATTAGGGACATAACTTCTGAGCTGACTTGTGGATAACGACCAGGTCAGATAAACGGTGACGGGTCTGTGCTAAATTATGTTCTGGAAGTTTCCTTTTCGTATTTCAGGCTATCATCACCGATATTTCCGTGGTTTACCTTAGTCTTCTCGGGTACATTCCATTACAGTACCTTGGAGTAGACCACGACCGCGTCATTCCCACGCGTTATGATCCTCTCATTTAATTCATGACAGATTCGTTCATCATCGTTAAACTGGCGTTAAAAGTTCATTTGTTTGCGTAACGTAGGCCTGCAACTTATTATGAACCGGCACCAAGGGAAATCAGTGGTGACCAGCGTAATACGGAGGTCTCATTGTACTGCGTGTGGCATGCTGCTGTTGATGGAATTATGAGAGGGTGTGTTGTTATCGGGGAAATCAGCAATCATCAACCAAGCTAGCCTCTTCACTGTTTATTTTCCCATCTACTTACAAGTTGGTGCTGAAACATGGACGCTTCGGAAAATAAGTACGAAATACCTGGAAAGTGTTGATGTGTGGTGCTAGAGAAAGATGGAGATCAGTTGGGGCACGTTATTGAAGGAAAGAGGGGCAGAAGTGACTGAAAGACCAGGCCCCGGCTTAAAAAAAAAAGTCGGGGTCTCCAGCAAGGGCGAACCAGCTAAAAATTTAAAAAAAAAAAAAAAGACATTTATTGCACAGGCTAAAAATCTTTACACTAAATCGGAAAGAGTGACTCGCACTCTGCGGAGCACTCGCTTTGGAAGAGGTGATGTACCTGTGAGGCAGAAAACAGTAGGAATTAATATTTACAAAATTTGGGGTTCTCAGAGCGATGTTGCTGAGGACAGATCTTTTGGGATGTGACGTCGTATCGTTGAGTGAGAGGTTTCCGACGTTTCGGAAGAATGTAGTGCCTCCATCTTCAGGGTCAAGCGTATAAATAAAAACGAACCTGCCTTCGAAACGTCGGTAGTCACAGCGTCACGCCCCAGAAAACCTGACTTCTTTGTTTATGGTCATTGTAGCAACGCTGTCGGTAACTCGAATCGTATATAGCCGCAGTTAATGACAAAACAACACTTTGCGTGGTGCTGTTTCTTACACGAAGTACGTCTACAGCGCAGATTTCTTGTATATCAGGCTTGCTGAACGTGTAGCTCGCGCACGAAGTGTTGCTTGTGACGCAGCGTTAGGTTGCCCGCAGAGACATTTGGAACGAGATAGCGTATTTTAACTATTTCCCTGGCAAAGCCGAGATACAGCGCCAAAGCAGTTTTTTTTGGGGGGGGGGAGATTCATTTTTTTAATGGGCACGTACATTACGTTGCTAATGTAACGGTAAGGGTAAAGTTCACCCTAGATCAGGCCAGGAAGGGCCATAGGGGGAGTAGATGTATAGCTCTTCTCTTTCCTTAACCTCGGCGCTAGATGGGGGGTGGGTGGTCAACGCCACGTCCCGGCCGCTTTACCCCCGGGAAGGACCGGGTGCCCATTGTATAGGGGGCTGGGTGGGCCCCAGGACACGTTGCAAATGTATTCTCAAAACGTATACTAAAATAGCGACACCCTAGCCTTCGTAGTGAATTGATTTTTTAAAATATTTGTCTATTATTATGATATGCGTCTACTTTTTGTTGCGCGTGAGGTATAGAAAAGTACGCAGGCACGATTATTTATATGCTTATTTATTCTTCATTCTGTGTGTTGAATTTCATGTTGATCTCATGCGGTCCAAATTTTGCCACAGTTTCAAATATGCAAGGTTGAGCAGGCCTGCTTTCTCTGCTCTGTGTTGCTTGTAATTTTAATTGCCCATATGGTAAGTGCGCGTTGTACACTTGCTGCGTGTACAATACAACAAGGGACTTTCTTGGCATAAACGAATGTCAATATAATGTAAAAGCTGAATTGAAATACATAAAGACACAAACAAGTATGGTGATTTTCATCACATTTATCAAATAATGGTGGTTAAATCCTCAGATCTTTGTTTCCACCAGTTTCTTCAGAATGTGTACCTGAACCTCGACTGAACGTGATAGCATGGGCTCTTTTGTGCTGCCTGATGCCTTCCCATAAATCCCCTGTGGGCGCGCTAGTGTTTGTACTGGCCACTTCTCAGCCACCACAAAAACTGTCCGCGTCACCAGTCTCTACCGCTATCCAGTGTAAAGATGGCATGTACGCGTATTATAGAGAGCCACTATAGTGACTGTGGTGGCTTCGCGAGTAGAAAGTCAAAGACATTCTGTAGGCCCTTTTTTCATTCTTCTCTCTTAACCAGTAGGGAAAAGTATGAACCGAAGTTTGCTTGCCTTGATATTGTACTTGCAAAATAGAACCAGCCTGCTTTGTCTGGGACTGTTGACATTGAAGGGCCTATATTGAGGCAAGTGTACTTTGACCATGAATAAGAGGGCGTTAGTATCCTTCGAAACGTCGGCAACTATTCACCTAACGACAAAGTGGTACATTTCAGGACACTTGAATCATCAGCAAAACCTCTGTGAGAACCTGAAATGTTCCAACGAATTTCCCTTTCTAACTAATTAGTATTTTGTCATCGATTTAATCAAATTGAAGAGTTTATGTTTAAATTTAACTGTTTTACTCGAAAATATTTTTAGGCCTATTATGTGTAATTAGGCTGTACGATGAACACGAAACGTAGTGAAATTTCAGTGGGGTGTTCTAAATTTTATAGAATAAAAAATACACTGAGCGGCGACGCTAATGGAGGAACATTTTTCAGCAAAGTAGGATACCGACTTAAGCCATACCTAATATTTCTTCCATCTTTTACATCTATTTAAACTAATACGAGCTGTGACCGCAATGTCGTGCATAATGACAGGATAATGACAATAACAGGTATTAGCCTTTTATATATCAGGATTACTATCACGGTACCACCACAATGACTGTTTAACCTCCTGTTCCCCGTCTGTTAATTGAATTACAAATGTACTGTTATGGGCTTTCACGCAGAGTGGCCTTTCAGTGTCACAATACACAGCAGAGATAGATCTCCGTACTGTGGAATGTGAAGTCGCGTGGTGTGATAGGAATTTTCGGACGTTTCCAAGGAACAGTACGTTCCTTGCTAATATGGGCGAATTTCTATCAGGTAATATAGGGTGGCATCCAGGGGGACGTAATGTTCACAGTCACCGTTGTAGAAACGTCGCATTCCCTTGTATAAGACGTGGCAGTTTGACTGTGGGCAAAGTTGTCGCTGTAAGCAAGCTGCAGCACGTCGTAAAAATGTGTAGATAAGTGAGAGTAAAGCTGGATGCATCTTTAGTCTCGGCGGTGGAGTGTGGTGACTGATCAGTTTCTCATTTTGGCCATTTTATCTCCGACGAAAGAGCCTCCCGTATTTTATGGGCACCAGAGTAATCCTGGTAGCAGCAAAATAAATAAGTCTTTACAGGAGATGGAACCGCGCTTGTTTAGTGCCGTAACTAGTAAGGGCTTGAATAATTCATCTGTCCTTCTTTGCCGTTGGACTGCCGTATTACGGGGAAAGTGGGTTACCTGTCATTCCAAATTCATTCCACAAGCAAAGGTACGTACACGATAAGATGCGCTTGAACGCATTGACACCCGGTATTTTGTGGGATTTTGGGTGTTAACGGCAATGAGTTTTTTTTATGTTTTGTTGACCTACATCGCTGTATAATTTGTAAATAAAGCCACCTTGGTGCACAATTTATTCCTAGTATATTTATTCATAGTATATTTATCAGTCTGTACATGTTTCGTGCTATTATGTGCCATCATCAGGAGGAACAACTGTGCTTATGCGACACTTGGGACTTGTTATTCTGTTTGGAGGCATAGCAGACAGTTATCCACACAGAATAACAAGTACCAAGTGTCGCATAAACACAGATGTTTCTCCTGATGATGGGCACATAGTCGCCCGAGACATGTACAGATTGATACATATACTAAGAATAAATATACTAAGAATAAATTGTGCACCAAGTTGGCTTTTTTTTTACAAGACGTAGGCAGTGACTTTGTTACCGAGTAGTCGAAATTTAAGGGGATGCTCGTTGTAGATCGTAGTTTGTACGAGTGATTGCGGTCTTGATGAATAACGCAATCAGTAAATCATGGAAATTCTGTTACAGGTGAAAGTATGTGCATGACGAGGCCTTGTGACGATAAGTGCCTTCTGTCAGACGTTGACTGTAACTGCTTCCTCTGCGAATAACACTTACTTCTTCATAAACGTCTCATGTAATAATAATTATAAATTTGTTTAAGAACTGTAAGTGGTTCCTTTATGAATGCAATTTTAGGCTAATGGTATGCAAACGGTGACATGTGACACATTGTGTTGTATGCTTATGACACTGCGTGTCTACATTCTGTGTGACAGCTGACACCATCGCCTGGCCGTGCAACGCTCCGATGCCTTCGCTTGTCCGTCTCATTTTCAGCCTCGCCAGCAACCCAACGTAACCTGTCCAGCAGCTTTATGATTCTCATTCGCTTGTTGTCTTTTATCCTGGAAGAACCACCTCATCTTAGGACCCAGACTTTGTCAGTCCAGTTTTGGCTGCCACGCTCTGTAAGGCGCGAGTTATTAGGCGCTTGTGGGTTATAATCCTTTTCATGGTTGATTGACTCTTGGGCTCATGATGCAGTCTTGACACCATACGGCCTGACAGGAGGGAACCAAGAGTTGCAAGTAGACTAACCGTTGTTGGATGTTCACAGTTAACAGGTGACGAAAATAAGAACTGACTAGAAGTTACGCGTCTCTGATAATTCAAATGATTACCGAGTCAGCGTTGTGTGTATTCGGTTTTTGTGTTTGGTTAGGACTGAGTTTTAAAAGCATTTATGTGTCTTGTTAGTCGAGATACGTTATACAGCGTAAACATACAAAACTGTTTGTGACCCGGCATTCTACGAGACTGTAATACGATTAAAATTCCATCTGTGTTTCGGTGAGACGGCTGTGTTTGCGCGCAGAGATTGAATGCTAATGCAGTAATAGTACGTACTATTGTGGTACACGTATAGAGATTATATTTGGGATTAAGCGGGATAACTGAAGTACATCAATACACCGTGATTGGATGGGTCTGTAGAAATGGTTGGGGTACATGCGTTTGGTGCGTGTGGTAAATGAGCCAGTAAGTGCTCAGCAGTCACTGTACAAATTAATATTTTGGTTTTGCGTGTACGCTTGTAACGTCGAATGAGAGGGTGGTTGGAGAATAGTGAATTTCAACAGATGCAGAATGAAACATGCTTGCCTTATTTTAGATTTTGTCCCAGGATTTGCTTGAAGGAACTGAGGAAACTCCGTGTCGGGATAGCCGATCTCTCAGGACCAAACTCTGATCCGCCATGTCCCGAATACGAACCAGGATTGCTACACCTTCGACCTCGACATTCCGTCTTAGCATTTATATGCAGTAGATGGAGCAGTCATTCTTGGAACTTAACAGCTCCTCAGATAGTCCAGGAATTCCGGACTTTTCTGAAACCAATTTTTTGTTGTCGTACTTACAAGAACCCGCTGCTTTTCTCTGTCCCAAGCCAGCCTAATTCAGTTCACGTTCTCTGTTTATTTAAGATCTATATTATTATTATCCTCCCATATAAGAATAGATCTTCAAAGTAGCCTCTTTTCTTCATATTTCCACACCAAAGCCACATAAGGTATATACTTTCATTCTTCCCGCCATCACTTGGCTGTTTCATCCAGCTTCCTGTTACTTCCTCCCTCTCAGGCCGCAATATCTTCCCCATCCCCGACACCCTCAGCCCTACTGTAGTATGCAGTAGCACACGTAGTTATTTACTGTACGTATACACGAGCCTGTTAACTGTAACAGTAAATCTCGAGTCTTGCCGAGATCTTTAAATATCTGGCACCACCACATTAAAGTGGTTGAGGCCAACTGGCACCCCTTCCAACCGGTGCATAAACCTTTGTCTCTTGGAATATGAAGAGGCGTGTACCTATTTGTTTCTTACTTGGAAGGATATTTGTTTGAACCCAAGGAGTCCTGGCGCTTATGTGAGTGAGGATTTTGGGAACTGCTGCGTTGTAGGGGTCAAAGATCGAATGCCATCCTATGCCGTCGACATTCACACACAGGCTTGCCAGACACAACCGTAAATGTTATTTGTGTTTAATATCCTTTCCTTCCGTAACAAATGAGAAAAAGACACAGACGGCCATGAACAAATATCGTGCTTGAAACGCCTGGTGCCGCAAATGAACTAGTTAGTATCTTAACCGAACTGTGTCAACAATGTCTGTTTCGAGGACCTCACGACAGCTAAAAAAAAAAAAAGGGCAGCATAGCAATCGTCCCATCTGTAGCTGAGGAACCTAAGTTAAGGAGTACCAAGTGTCGAAGAGAGTATTTGGGTTCAAGAAGGGGATGAAACGGTTACTGAATAAGGAATATCATAACATCACCGATTTAGAGTGACTACGCACGGAATACGTATAGTGCTTAGATACTTAGAAATACTGGATGTATTTATGTGATCCTCTTCGGAGACGGAGCTTAGTGAATTAAATGTTTTTGACGTCTCTTAACAGGTACGGGTGACAATTTGTATCCACCATGAAAATGAAAAAAAAAGGGGTAAATAAAAACATGTACAGACCCTGAAGGTTCCTGGAGGTCAAAGATTTAGAGACAATCGGCACATGAAGGTGGCAAGATTGTCAAAACTACGCAGGGCCCGATGGCGTAGTGCGCCTGGAGGGACTATGTCGTTGAGAAATTTCAGTGACACCACCGGGAATCGAACCCGGAATCTTCCGGCTTGTAGCGTAGTGCCTCAACCAACTGTGCCACCTCGTGTCCGCACCGTGAGAATATGTAGAACGTAAGGCAGTGGAGATGGGCAGGAGAATAAAATCTGTGGGAAACTGAGGAAAGGAAGGAACGCGTAAGACAGCTGGTCTGAGAATATGAATGAGGAAAATACATGGAGAATTAGGGAGGGATTCATAGGAGGCTAATAGACCATCGATATTGTTCTTGGAGAAATGATGTGTGATGGTGGGGATTGTGCTGAAGTGTCCAACAGGGTCGATTGGTGGGATTCTGTGAACTCAGTAATTAACTTTATTGTCGTCACGGTCATTGCGATTTTTTTTTTTTAACTTTCTTTTGACTTTTGTGTCATTTGCACTGGTTTGGTCGAAAGTAATGCAACTCTTTTTGATTTTGTGGAGGAAAATTTTGTGACTGAGTGTGTAACTGGTGGTTTTGAAAGTGGAATCTGTAGGCGTACTGTGAAGTTGATTATTAACCTTGCTCGAGAATTGTTGAAATTTTTTGTCTTATGTGACAAATTGGTAAATAAAGAGTAACATTTTGGTTTTAGGAATCTGCAGGCTATTTCGCTTCCGCCGTTAGGAGACTCTGTAAGTGGCAGGTTAATTACATGCGTGAGGTTGTTCTCTTTTGTCATAACAGTTTGAATTATAACTGTTACTGGAATTTATTTATATTGCATAGACAGAGTACTATGAATGTAGTTCATTGTAATAGATCACTATGCCTTTAAATTTTTGAAATGTGTCACCGGAGGAGGATGGAGAAGATAAATTGGACGGAGCGGTGAAAATAAATATTACATAGAGTCAAGGAGGAAAGGAACGTCCTCCATATAGTAAAACGAAGGAAATCAAGCAGGATAGATCACATCTTGCGTATGAACTGCGTTCTCGAACTTGGTATTAAGCGACGGATGGAAGGAAGTGTATAACGGACGAGAAGACGAAGAAGCAGACTTAAGCAACAACGAAACAAGACGAGGCTTGTCGTGTCTGTCCGTGACACATACAGTTGGGTGGCCGGAATTTAAGTGTGATATCAGAATTTCAAACAGTCTTTCGGGCCTGCTCTGTTTCCATATGTACGCTCACTTTGTAAGGAATTTTCGTTTGCAAATAAGCGGCACAGACATGTATAAATAACGCTGCGACTGACCTTTTCCCTGAGACCCCCCTATTTAATGGTTACCATACTCGGAGAAGTGATTGTACCGGACACCAAGAACGCGGTCCAGGTATGTGGCTGCTGTTTCTTGTGCCTCACATGTGGGTTTCAACTGACAAAATGCTTTAAAGACAGCTTTCCAAGGGATGACAACGCTTCTCCTTCCACTTTGAAGTCTCCCCTTGTCCATGTCACTATCCTAGAACAAGCAGCATATTTTATGACCTCTTGAGGTATGTGAACTCTTTCTTCCCGCTGGCAGTCCACAACACCTTTACCTTTGTGAAAAACCCCCTTTTTAACGACCGGCGGACCGCAGTAGCACAGTGGTTAAAGTGCTGTGCTACAAATCCGAAGGTCGCTGGTTCGATTCCAGATGGTGTCATTGGAATTTTTCATTGACATAATCCTTCCGATCGCACTATGGCCCTGGGGTCGACTGAGTCTCTAACAGAAATGAGTACCAGGAGTATTTCCTGGGGGTAAAAGCGGCTGGTGCGTAAGGCTGACAACCTTACCACCATCCTGAGCCATTATCACGTAATCTGGGAACCTTAACTTCCTGGAACCCTCTGGGCACCTCAGGCCTGTAATGGGACTGATTTACCTTTGCCGTTACCTTCTTAACGACTTAACCTTTTAATACTTTCACATTCTTTAAGTTCTTTACTTTCTGAAAATATTTTAGATGTTCACCAAAAGTAGGGAAGTAGAATATTTTTGGATGCGTTTAGAGGATATAGAACACCTAATGTTTTCTCATGCCCGACCGTTGATGAGAATTAGCAATACGTAGAATACGGGACTGTACTTAGATGAAACTCGTTATAGAAGGCCGACGCCGTGTACATTTTTTGTTTGATTCATTGCATTTCAAAGGCCACTTTACTGAAACGTCCTCCATTTGCGGTTCGGTAAAACAGGAGGGGGTCTTCGAGAACTGATACTTTTACCCAACTGTGTACAAATAATACAGACAAGTGCATATATTTACATACCTTAGCGACAGAGCATCAGGTGATTGATAATATTAGAGAGGCGTGGTTCAAAACATGAATGCCGATTGGCCGTGCGGTCATTTGCCACCTCTGCTGTGCCTGGTTGGCCAGTATCATGCTGTACGTTGCAACGTCTTCGTCATAAGCCCAGTTGTCTTTTCTTAACATTGGACAAGCCATACGTAAAGTAACGGTACAGTTGTCCGCTCGGTATCTAAAAAGAGAGTGGAGATAAAACTCCACACGTTCGTAACTGGGAATGAATGACGAGTCTCACGCCCCTGCGTCTTACGGTGCAGGCTAGGCGAAGCTAAAAACTGACGTCGCAATTGCACGTAAGACACTGTTGGACAGAAAGTACTGTTTGCCACTATGACCTAGACCTGTCCACCTTCTTTCCGTTTTACGACGTCTTCAAGTGACACGTGTTCACCGGTTACGTCACATCCTGACATCAACATCTAGTGTTCATGACATTCACATCGATTCATCGGTGTTGCTCCGTACCAGATACTGTTAGGATGATCAAATCAAAGACGATCGGATGTGCTGTGCGCGTGACATGCGTGGAATAGAAGAGAAATAATACAGCCTTTTGGCGGAATAAAATCTGAAAAAATTAGAACAATTGGGAGGCCTTGGCGTAGATGGGAGCATAATATCAAAATGTGTTTTAATTGTATGTGTTGCGTGGGTGTGGATTGGATTCATCTGTCCTAGGATTAGGACCAATTGCAGGCTTGCGTGAATTCAACCTTCGGGTTCCATAGAGTGCCGGGAATTTCTTGACGTAGGACCTTCCCTGCTATCCTCTCCATAGACATCACTGTTTAGATACGAGTAGATAGTCCAGCAGAGTAAACTGTGAATGATCCTGTTCTTGTCCTGTTACAGAAGGAACCGTGTTAGATACTACATTACGGCTAATTGCGGCCAA
>Ga0123355_10017087_pt1 | contig 11454 bp, 8 predicted proteins | sample TergutEmb28metaG_3_FD_89872 | JGI IMG/M metagenome (GOLD analysis project Ga0123355, IMG submission 89872) | Embiratermes neotenicus P1 segment gut microbial communities from Petit-Saut dam, French Guiana - Emb289 P1 | ecosystem: Host-associated > Arthropoda: Insects > Digestive system > Gut ...
GCAAGTCCCTGATATTTTTGTTTATACTGTTCGTTTCAATAGAATTAATTTTACCTTCCCGCCATTTCCTTTTTGTTCCTGATACTTCTCCCAGTTTCACGCTATACACGTAACTCTGTTCACACTGTCTGCAGATCTCTGGTCTGGACCGCCCACTAACCACTGCAGTCTAGCCTGTTTCCGTTGATCTACTAATTCTGAACATTTTTCATCAAACTCTCTTTCATGCGTATCGATAATTATAACGTAACTCTCTAACGCCTAGGCATAACACGGTTTCTTGTCTCCGCTCACCAAGCAAATGCTGATCTCTTAAGCGCTGTTGACACACAGGGGTTAGTGCAACATATCGGACACTGAGTCTCGAGTTTGGTCGAAGTAAACCGGATATTACTTCACTCACAAACAAACTGTTTCGTACGTTGAGACAGAGCATACTCGGTTACCTATTCTGTATGTGTTTGCGTATTGCGTATTCTGGATAAGTTAATTATCTGTAAGAAAACCCAAATACAAATAATGCAACGACACGCCGGAGTTTATATTTTTATTACAACGGAGGTTATGACAGGCGGAAATAATAATACAGGATAATCGAAAATGATGGACCTACGGTCAAGAAATTGCAACTTTTATGAAAAGAGAGATAAAGAGATGGAATTTTCCGTATCGTGTTTAAGTACTCGTAAAGCTTCCTTATGAGTCTTTCAAGACCTCCTCCAGGTAGGCAAGGTTTGCGTGCCTTCAAAGGTACAAGAGGTACTATATGTCTTGCCATGTACTTTGAAACATCTCCGGAGCGACAGCCACTATATTTGTGTTAAAGATCTTCGGCAAGGAATGAAAATCTTGGGTTTTATATCCGTAAACGTTATTTCTATAGACCCGTGGAAAATGTCTATTGGTGAGGGATCTGAACTTCGTGGGGTCAAAACATTTGTCCATATCTTACAATTTACGGATTAAAAGATCTGATATTCGGGATATTTTGGATTGGAACGTAGCATAGTGATTTTGAAACAAAATTTCACCCTATTTATTATTATCATCTTCATCATCATCTCCTTTATGCAGGCTATTATTCTTATACTCCTGAGACAAACTATGTCCCTAGGGAATACAGTGTTGCAGCTATTCTGTTTTTACTATTCATGGCGCTTATATCGTTAGGTATAGCGTTGAATCTATTGTAATTTTACATCAGTATTTCCCAAAGTACAAGTATGTGTGCAGTGCCCAATACGGCTATTTTCTGTAGTTCCTTGAGTTCATGTTTTCCCGATATGTTGCTCATGTATTTTCTGAATTACTTTGAAATAGTTCCAGTCGCCCTTATTATTACTGGCATAACCTTTGTTTTTACATTCCACATGCGCTCTTTTTCTATTGTAATGTCTTCATACTTTAGAATGTTCTCGGCTTCTTTTTTAATAAACTTTCTGTCTCCTGAAATCACGTCTATTAACATACATGTTCCCTTTTCATTTTCACGAATTATAATGTCTGGTTTGTTGTTGGGGATAGTTCTGTCAGTTTGTACTTGTTGACTCCACAATATGGTTACCTTGCATCCTTGACTTTTTTCTACTGATTTTGGCATATGTTCATGCCAGTGTTTTAGTCCAATTATACCCCTGTTTCCTTGCATATGTTGAAATGTAGTTGTGCACATTATTATTATTATTATTATTCTGGCGCAATACCGTGAATTTGTTGAAAGTCAAATAATTCTAATATCTGCAGGTGACTCGCTATTTCCGTACTTACACTTCCTATACGGCACATAAGGAGGTTATATGTATTAAGTGGATATTTGTTACTTCTATTTAAGTTTCAGGGTAATCGAAATGATGGAGGCTAGACTCGAGAAATAGTAACCTTTGTGACACATACGATATGCTATAAATATTTCAATTCACACAAAAAGGACATACGAGTGATTGCAAAATTATTTTTAAGTGCGTGTCAATCTTTGTCTTTGAAGCTTGAAGTTTATAAATACAAGAAAATATATTTAAAAATTTTATATTTTATAAATTTCAGGTTGCGGATCAAATTTGAATTTTTTTTTCTCCTAAGCAAGTCTGTACTTATTCTGTTATAACTTCTATGATTTCTGTGCTAAAATCGAATTACTAAAGGACGTCATCTTTCCAGAATTTTACCCGCAAATCTAAGTTGTAAATTAGCATAAGCAATACACATTTCCTGGGCAGCGTATAAGATCTGTGGGTCTCATGGGGTGAACGTTAAAACTACGGCCGTCAGGGACGTGATGATTCGTGGATAAATAAAAAAGGAGCAGGTTCCTCCCCCCATCTCAGTACACTTATAAAAAATTTGTTCAGGTTTTGTGGGTATAATTTGTTCATTTTGTAGACCGATGATTTTCACACCATACAGTCTTACAGGTGAAGTCAGTATCGACCCCAAGGCTGCAAGGTCTATCAGATAAGAAGACTAAAATCTACACTCAACTGCCACCTACAGAAAATGGTACTATTTCTTCAGTTAGACCTCACTCAGTGATGGTTATAATTTACGTTGAACATACGAATTTTTATCACCAGACCTTCCTCAAATATTAAGTGTGGATATCTGGAGCACAAAGTTTCGGTTTACCCTAATTCTGTCATGACGAACAGCTAAGTTCTCTTAGATGCCATTCCATTCATTTAATCAAATAACATTTGTCTCCTCAAAGACCATTATAAGTGTTGAAATAATGAAGTCATTCTTGAAAATGTGACTTACTTCAACACATTTGCGATTTAATTTCACACAGTAAACAAACGGAATGAAACAATTGTGGGGTCTATCATTAGGACTGCAAAACAAAGCAGAACGTGCTACAAAGTGTCCATTGAAGTTTAATAACTTCAAAGAGAACTGAAGCATATTGCTAAATCTCATACTTGGCCGATACCAAGAACTAGTCTACAGAATACAATATTGCAGATTTGTATGATCAAAGAAAACAAATTATTCTATAAAAGGTATAAAAACAGACGCTTTATCGTCTCTTCAACAATTCCCTTTCAGAACTAAGATTTTCTGTTAAACCCGGTAATTGGATACGGGGGAGGGGAAGGGGTTGAAAGAAAATCAGGAATATAAGAAAAAAGCGATTTCCGTTACCCTGAGCCTCTTATTATTAGTGGCCGCTTTTCCTACAGGCTCGTCGATATGAAAGTACAATTTCCGGAGTTCGTTTTGTTTCAAAATTTTATAGTCCTGGTGTTGTTAACAGTCGTTATATAGCCGAGATGGCTCAGTCGGTAAAATCATGATGGCAGGCATCGTGTTGTCAAAAACATTTTGTCGTAAAAAATAAATTCTTTTTATAAAATCCTCAACGTGTTTACACTCGGTAGAGCCATCATCACACGCTTATTAAAATATGCAAACTTAAGCTGATTTTATAGGTTAAGTATTACCTTTCCGTGTGCTGAGATCTCGTTCTGAACATCACATGGCAGTTTCATTAATTTTATTTTATCTTACGAATCCCGCCAGGACATGGATGTCTGTCTGTTGTGAGTGTTGTGTGTTGTCAGGTAGATTTCTCTGCGAGGAACCGATCACTCTTCTAGAGGAGTCCTACCGACTGTGGTGTGGGTATGATAGAGCAGCCTCATAGATGAGACCAGAGCCCACTAGGAGGTGTCAAGCGATGAAATAAAACACCTCTTTATATTTTGAAAATTGCCTAAGTACTATTCAGATTTCTTATTTTTAAAGTAATAATGAAACTAATGTGCAAAGTTATATTTAGTATTAAGTAGCATACAGTATTTTCTTTGAATTTAAAGACATTATTTTATTCTCTTCCATATTTTTACCGTCTTAAATGTTGTTCAATTTGCCGTATTCTTCTTCTTTTCAAATCCGAAAAAATACTGAAGTATTTCTGTTCTTCCTAATGCCAGTGAATGTTACTCATGCAAAAGTCAACATAATCAGAACACGGAAATTTACATGCATTGTCACAGACCTGCCACCGAAACTATAATAAGATGAATTTTCATAAAATTAATGTAATTTTAACGTGATCGTAACGAAGATAACTCAGTCAATGGAAAGATATGTAATGTTGCACAGTTACCACCATTCCACGTACATTTATAAGCCTGGCGAATATCCGATATATCCGACAAGACTACAAATACAGACAAGCTATTTAAATCTTATTGTTTTACACTTGATTACAAAGAAGTAACATTCCCCTGCATACAAGCTATTTGTTGCACTGTCATGTAACAATATAACTACGCAGTCTTCGTATTTTCGATAATTTTCTAGGCAGATATTGATTTTTGTTCGTGCGAATTACGCCGTGCATAATGAAGGAAAATGCAAACACGCAGTCTTAACATTCATTACTTACTGGTTAGACGTGGAAATATGATATTTGTTGTATCGCTAGATTGTTAATACTGTATGAAATGTTTGTAAGTAAGAAATTACAGATATTTCGACGGCAGGAGCTTTGGAAGTTAAGTGCGGCTGATAAATTAAACGCACACAAAACCGACGTATATGTAAATAATGTTTCAAAAATATAATAACGGACCACACTAATGGTATTAACAAGTGTAATATCCACAGTTTTCAATAGTATCAAAAATTGTGACTGTAGCAAATTATTTTATACGAAAACCTCAGAAGAGTCCGTGCAAAGAGTCAAGCGGGCGCAATTATGCGCAATACGCAATATCCTTATTTTGTCTGCTGCTGTCTTTTGTTCGGTATATCGCATCCAACCGCCCATCAACCTCACCCCACAAAACACAACACACACAGACTGAAAGTCGCGAACACCGCGCAGTGGTTAGTAATGATCATTGGTAATCGTCGTCTTAATTAACAAATACCATGGCGCAGAGTCCTTCAGAGAAGCTAGGAATTTTTCCGTTTGTTAAGAAATTTCCGAATTGCGTAGGACTGGTAGGTCATTACCCTTTTCACTGGAACCCGCCACTTGTCTATCTTGAGCCAAATCAGCCCAGTCCATGTCCTCCCATCCTATTATTTGCTACTCAACGGACCCCGGATTAAAGAACTCATATCTTGTTTGAGGCAAATTCTACTGTGTCTCACTGCTTGAAGGCAAGCTCTGTAGTATTAATACAAATAATTCTACCATTGTACTCTCCTCACATAACCTGAAACACCGATTTTATACTTCAGTAGATCAAAAACGAACTGAATAAATACCATTCCGAAAAAATACTTCTCTTGAGAATTGTAGCAGCGGAGGACTTTGATACCTCACTTATATTCGATACGTCCGTTGGCTGAGGTTGTTTCAGTGTTCAAGACTTTATAGCAATTTATTAAGAATGATTTTCAGTCTTACAAACAGTTATGTCATTCTGTAATATCCTGCAACTATTGTTAGTAAATATGTGTTTAAGATATCTTGCGCTCCATTCACTACAGCAATCCTCCATTACGGTTCTGACCGCTGTCCGATCTAGTGACGCTTAAACCTTATTTTCTCCCACTCCAGTGGTAATTATCCATATTCCCCCTCCATTTTGTCTACTCTGAAGAATGAAGCAGCAAGCTAGCTCGAAACTTCTGTATCTATATACCAATTTCCACGGTTCCATCCCATAAGATGTCTTTATCTAAATCTCCCTTCTTCTTCCTTGTCTCCACAATTTCCGTCTCAACTCTTTATTTATTGTCTTGACTGCATATCACAGCTGGTTTGTTTTCGGTTTCTCCGCCTCTACCTTGTAAGTTTCCCACATCGCTCTCCTTCATTGCCTTTCCTACCAGCACATTGCTCTTGATATATTTTACGCAGCCCTTTCTCCTTCCCACTTAACAGGGTTCTGTTTCACCAACCTTCTCCAAACAAAACAGGAAATGTATTAAGGACGGCCCAAAGGCGAACTGTGTTACAGTTCTTAAATCGTATGCGCAAAGCATATATCTTAATAAGCCATATAAATTCTTATTTATTTTTCGATAAACAGCAAATTTGATTTTAATCTGCCACGATCACATGATCATAAATCAGTACACTGACACTCTTTTGGAATCCGTGATTCAGTCTTGTTGTCACTGAAAACTCGAGCTTTCCAGAACAGACACTAAGCTTGCAGTGTCTTTGTATTCAAATCCAGCACTTGCTAATATACAGTGAAATGCACAATGTATGAAATACACTAACAGAAACTGAAAACAAAATTAACTTAAATAAGACCCGACATGTTTCGGGCAATTTCTAGGGTTCCTGCAAAAAATAGGGAGAAAAAACATTTTACTCCCCTTTAGAAATTTTCTTGAATTAACAGGAAACACTACAATAAAAGTAGGTAAGTATAATCATTTTTCTTTCCAAAATTTAAATAATCAAGGGTGTCCAGAAATCCATCTAAGTGTCGTGACAACGAGCAAAATTTCTTCTAATATTTCAGTGCACGTATCATTTTATTTTTAATTTTTACACTAATGAATTAAAATAAGGAATATAGTGAGTCTTCTGAATATTAGTGTTTCATATATTAAAAATACATTAAAATAATTTAGTATTAACAATTTATGTCAGCAAAATTTTGCATTATTTATATTACGTAACTAAGAAATTTCGTATTTGATGTAACGTCTGTTTAGTAAGACGTTTGGTCCCCGTCAAGCAAGACGAATTCTTAAATATGGGCAGCTGAATCACGACTCATTCAGGAGTCACATGATACTGCTCTGTGACAATAAATGAAAACAGTATCTTTTGCAGTCCTTCAGACATTTCCCTAACCTCCATTGTCCTGACGCGGATAGCTTAATTTTATTTACAATAGGGAATACAATAAAATCACATCTTTTTGTCCGGACAGAATTTCAGCCTCATGTCTCGTTCTATCGTGAAAATATGCTCAACTTTCTTCTCTTTCTCTCTCCTTTTACCAAGACTTTATCTCCACATTTTATGGAGCATGAGGACTGAAAGAGAGATGAGACGAGAACAAAGACTAGGGTTATCCAAATGCTTAAGGCTCTGCAGTAGCAACCCAACCCTTGCTGAAGTAAAGGCGTTACTGCATGGTGCGGAAAATTTCTTTGTTTTTGCCATCACTACGTTTGTCTCCACAGTTTCTCCCCTTTTAGTTTCCTTTACCTCTCCATATCTTCTCGTTCTCTTTTCTCTGAGCATCTCAGAAATGTTATTCATTCAACCGTTCAAAGTATTACAAATGATAGTTTCAACTGTATCAAGAAGAAGGTCAATAGCATATAATTTCATAATAAAATTTGTGTTTCAAATTAACCTACCCTATTCTCAGTGACACAAACTCCATTTTTGGATTGTGTCTATCGGCTAAAATTATTTAAACTACAGGACGTTTCGGAGGCCGGATAAGCGTCCGCTTTCTGTAAACAAGCACCTGACCTGATGGATCCATTAGATAGAGCTATTCTCAGTCACTTTGTGCCATAGAAACACTCAACTTGCTAAGATATGCGCCTTATAATAGACCAAGTCCGTGGATAATAACATGAAAAGAGCTATATAAATATTCAAAACAACAAGAAGACAAAAACTAAAGCCTGGAACGCTCCACAGATTAAAGACACAAAACAGCCACGAACTCAAACTGATCAGACATCAGGCATAACATACAGAACCAGAACACACAAACCCAAAACTCTCAACACCAATAACACCACCTGTAGAAAAAACAGCAAATATTCATGGGATCAAACGTGTTAGTCAGACAATTCTTTTCTGAAAAAAAAGGATAAAAGTTGGGCGAACTTTAAGTGCTGGCCTGCTGATGGCATTACGACATGTAGAGCCACACCATTACGACATGTAGAGCCACACCATTACGACATGTAGAGCCACACCATTACGAAATGTAGAGCCACACCATTACGACATGTTGAGCCACACCATTACGACGTGTAGAGCCACGCCATTACGACGTGTAGAGCCACACCATTACGACATGTAGAGCCACACCATTACGACGTGTAGAGCCACACAATCACTGACATCACTGCATATTTCCCTAATAATGAGACAAAACCTTTCTCATGACTCTTGCAGAGTTAGCATAATTAGCTTCTTAATTTTGAGACAAAGGGTTACACACAGCATCACTAAAAACTGATATGGCATTTTTAAACTTTCTGAAAATCGTAATCACCTGAAAATTCCGTTCGATTTTTGAACATCCCTGAGTCTCGCCGACGGTGGACAGGGGAAGTTCTGTAACCCGGCAAGAGGTAGCGCCAGGCAACAAGCTAGAACCAGCCTCCTCTAAAACAACTACCAACATAGTTACTATACGACAGATATGCAAATATATTCTGCCATGCCAGATAAAAACGGCCAAGTTCCAAGTAACGGGCCATATCTCATCATCCGAGCCTTCGAAACGCAGCACCCAACCGACGTAATGCCAAGAGATCCGAGTCCTACAGTGCTATGTACGTAACTTATTTTCAGTTTATTGGCTGTTGGCTCGTCTGAGTGTTTGTACAAGCTATCTTTCGGTCGTAACAGAAACTACGGCACACAAGCTCGCCTATTTGAGGGCCCGTCGAAAAACATCTTTTCACCCTATGCTTATGGTTGAAATGAGGAACACATTACTGGGACTAACTTAACGAAGAAGCATAAGTAATACTGAAGGCTGTACAACTTTTAGTAGTGAAGTAAATGAAAGTTATAAGATACTGTATATCTTATATACTTTTCTTGGTGTCGAAGGAACTGAACACCCAGCTACAGTATTCCAAATTCCCTACGACAGTCTTCACACAGTTTCAACCTTACAGTATCAAACCGCACTGTACATTCAAAAACAAAAACAAAAAAATTAACGTGAGACACTGCTTTCACACGTCAGCCGAGAGAAGATGAAACGTGGCTGTGTACGTGCAATGATAATAGTGGCAGTTTTGAGTCACGTGGCTGTAGCTTCATCGGGATGCAGTGTCGGCAGTTTGAAGGCACCGACTACATACAGGGTTTGATTAATCTTTTCACCAGGTGTCAAGCATGTCTGAGAGTGGAATGAGATCATTTTCAACACCTACTTCAATATGAATTAGCCTATAATATACGTTACATGCATAAAGTCCCCCCCCCCCCCGACCGATGAGCCCCCGCTAGTGTTACGTCATACGCCGAGACTCGCGAAGTGGGTCTCATTCTCACGTCACGGTTTTCAACCGGTCGGCTGGTTCCGATTATCGCCGGACAAAGTAGTGGAACACAGGAAAGCATAAACCTATTAACACCATCTGGTCGTTAGGCCGGCCGGGAATTTACCGGCCGGCTGCCGGATAGCACCCGGATGTATCCACTACTATGCCGGGTCGCCGGCCGGTAGATGAGTCAACAGTGGTGCAGGTGTTTCTTATAGACACGTTCAAACACTCCGGTTTTTACTCGGCTGTATCCGAGCGATCACTCTTCACTGCACTGTCAGTAGAGTACTGAAAGAATAGTCTTCCACTGGTGAATATGGGCGGTTTTGTGTTCGATATTGATTTGTTAATATCGCTGGTGGAAACCAGGCCTGTGTTATGCGACAAGACGGAAGATATTTACAAAGACAGAAAACGAAACACGAAAAAGGCATGGAGAGACGTTTGCAGTTGTCTTCAAGAAGACTTCGAAGCTCAAATAATGCTTTTGGTATTGCCTTAATTTATTGAACACAACTGGTTGCAATTCGTACAAATTTATTTTTTTATTTTATTTTATGCACTTTACAGTTCATATTTTTTAAATCTGCCAGGAAGCAGCTCCAGCATCTGTTAGAAAATAATCAGCTACTTTACTCCGTACATTGTTCGCTGTTAACCCCCCCCCCCCTCGTACTGATTGTCCATCAAGCACATCTTTAAGACCAGTCAGTGTCAAAGCGTCTTCAAACTTATAAGCATCTCTCTCGCGAACAAAATTGTGCAGAGCAACACAGGCCTTAACAATGACGACTGCAAAGTCAGGACCGACATTAAGCGGTCGCTGGAAACTTCTCCATTTATTGCTCAAAATTCCAAAAGCACATTCCACATACCTTCGTGCTCTGCACAGCGATAGTTGCACACTCTTTTTAATACTCAGGTTAGATCCACCGAAAGGTCGAAGTATATTTGTGTTTAGCGCAAATCCTTCATCTCATACAAAGAAGTACGGTACAGCTGGATCTTCTGTTACTGAAAGAGGTCTCTCACTGGGTAATTCAAGCATATTTGTCTGAATTTATGTCCAGAGTGTAGATTGTTTAAAAATTGTAGAATCATTGTATTTCCCGTAACTACCAATGTCAACGTACACACAGCGGTAGTTAGTATCTGCCATGGCCATTAATACCATGGGGGAAAAATCTTCGTAATTATGGAACATCGAGCCACTGTGTTCCGGTTTGATCACTAGAATATGTTTCCCATCGACGGCCCCAAATCAATGCGGGAAATTAACTCTTCTTTCAAACTCCAAAGCAGTCAATTCCCATTGTTCTTTTGTAGGTTTGGGAACACATTCTGGACGCATGATAGACCAAATACTAAGACATACTTCTCAAACTATGTTGCTTGCCGTTAAGATTCCAATCCGATAAGAGAAATTTAGGTCATGAAAACTGCATCCACTCGCTAGATATCAGAAAAAAGGAATCCTGTAATTAATAACTCTCTTTGTCACTGGTACTAGCATTATAACACACTCCACTTCTTAACTTTTAATTTCAGTTATATAATTTTGTGTTTTTATTTAAAGAAGTAACAAAAAGTTGGGGAAACATCCGACACTGCTGCGTAAAGTCACGTAAGGGAAAAAAAAAGAAACAACGAAGACCGGTGTGGAGTCTTCAAAAGCTAGAAAATGTGTGTACAGCGGTCTACTTAGATTCCTATCGAAACTGATCAATGAAAGGCAAACAGCCGACAGTTTATCGGTGGATAAAATGGAGGGGTCTCAGGATACTACAGCTGAACATAATAGGGATGATATGAATAATTTCTCCCAAGAAACTCCTTACCGAAAACCACGAACACAGCAGTGCCGAAAGCGAAAGACTAATCCGGATGAATTTGAGCTAAGAATAATGAAAACACAGGAAGAAGGAAACCAGCCAAATCGGCACATGTCATTCTTCAAAGACATTATTCCAATTCTTCAAAATTTCAACGAAGAGGAGACCCTTGAGTTTCAGATGGGAGTTCTTGAGTTAATACTTACTTACTCCATGGAGCAGGGTCCTTCTTGAGAAGCTAACTGGTTCTGCAGCTAGTCAACAAATTCCCCACACTTTATGGAACCCGAAGGTCCATCACCGTATTCTCAAGTGCTCGCCATCTGTCCCTATCCTGAGCCAACTCCATCCAGTCTTCACCCCCTCCCACTTCCCGAAGATCCATCTTAATATTATCCTCCCATCTACGTCTAGGTCTCCCCAATGGTCTCTTCCCCTCAGGTTTCCCCAC
>Ga0123355_10017088_pt1 | contig 11454 bp, 11 predicted proteins | sample TergutEmb28metaG_3_FD_89872 | JGI IMG/M metagenome (GOLD analysis project Ga0123355, IMG submission 89872) | Embiratermes neotenicus P1 segment gut microbial communities from Petit-Saut dam, French Guiana - Emb289 P1 | ecosystem: Host-associated > Arthropoda: Insects > Digestive system > Gut ...
ACCTTAAAGTTTTTTAATTAAATTAGAGGGAGGCAAAGCAAATGAAATATGACTGTTTAATTGTAGACGATGAAGTCATGCTATCAGAGAATACTCGTGAATATTTTGAAATGTTTGATGTAAAAACCGCTTGGGCTGCTGATGAAAAATCATGTTTGAAATTCTTAAGTGAGCATGAAACAGATTTAATTTTGCTTGATGTTAACTTGGGTGAATCTTCAGGCTTTGATTTGTGCAAACATTTACGAAAGACAACCAGTGTTCCGATTTTATTTATCAGTGCACGTACTAGTGATGATGACATGCTACTTGCTCTAAACATAGGTGGCGATGATTATATCAAAAAGCCATATTCTCTTTCTATCTTACTCGCAAAAGTTAAGGCTGTTTTGAAGCGTTATAAAAGTCCAACACTTGACATCGAAGTTTTCACATCTGGGAGTCTGCATGTTGATTTTGGCGAGAGCAATGTATTTGTAAATGGACAGAGGATTGTACTAAAGGCAATGGAGTATAAATTACTTTCTTATTTTGTGAAAAATAAAAACCGTGTGATTCCAAAGGATGAGTTTTTTAGAAATGTATGGGAAGATTCTTTTTCAGAAGATAACACGCTTAATGTTCATATTCGCCGTTTGCGTGAGAAGATTGAAGAGAATCCAAACGAGCCGCGCTATATCAAAACGATACGTGGGACAGGATATATTTTTGAGGTGAGATCATGAAAAAGCTCCTCCTAATGATTGCGGGAGTAACTATTTTGGGTTTTGCCGCTACTTTTTTTGTTTTCAGAATCCCACTCGAAGGACCGAATACGGTTTTTATCAATGATGCAGTACGAAATTCTATGGAGCAAGATTCTGTACGTGAAGCTGTAGACATACTTGAAAACCAGTTGATTCAGGTGTTTGAAGAAATGGATGCTGCGAGGAGAAACCGAGACTTTGTTTTGCAGGGTTATATGTATCTGCTTGTCGGGAGTCTTGCGATGATCAGCATTATCATTTATTTATATAGTGAACAAAAACTGTTTCAACCCTTTCGAAAATTGCAGTCCTTTGCTAAGCAAGTGGCCACTGGGAATTTAGATATACCACTGGAAATGGATAAGGATAATTTATTCGGGGCTTTTACGGAAAGCTTTGATTTGATGCGAGAAGAACTCCGAGTTGCAAGAGAGAATGAATATCTTGCAAATCAAAGTAAAAAAGAACTTGTCGCTTCGCTCAGTCATGACATTAAACCCCCAGTTGCTTCGATTCAGTCGGCAATGGATTTGATGATTTTGAAGGTGGAAGATGAAAATGATAGAAAGCGGATAGAAGCTGTTAATGTCAAGCTAGAGCAGATTAATACTTTGATTACCGATATGTTTCATGCAACCCTTGAAGAACTCCAAGTATTAAAAGTCACTCCAGCAGAAATCCCAAGCACCGAAGTCACTGAACTCATTCGTCATGCAGATTATGAAAATCGAGTAGCTCCTTTTCAAATTCCAAGCTGCCTTATATTAGCTGACCCAATGAGATTGCAACAGGCACTTGATAATATTATTAGTAATTCTTATAAATATGCAGGTACTGATATTTACGTCAACGCCTTTATTGAAGGGGAATACCTCGTTATTGCTATACAAGATTTCGGCAGTGGAGTTCCTGAGGAAGAAATCCCGTTACTATTTAATAAGTTCTACCGTGGGGCAAGTACTGAGAAAGCTGCAGGTTATGGATTAGGTCTTTATTTATCGAAATATTTTATGGAACATATGTCAGGAGACATTACTTGTGAGAATCTAGAAAACGGATTTGTAGTTAAATTGAAGTTAAAATTAGCAGGATAGAAGGTTATGTATTTTTTGTTTTGACTTTTTAAATAATTTCTTTCCAATTGCTTGGAAAGCCCATTATACTCATGATAGTGTTAAATTTCACGGTACTAAACTTCAATTCATATTTGTCAAAGAGACACCTCAGTTTGCCCTTCAGAATATCATAATCATTTTTTGATGTTACTAACTTTAAAGAGGCTACTACCATAAACAGGTCTCCTTTGTTAATAAAGTTGTTTTGAATTCCGAGGTTTTTTGAAATGTGTTTAGTCTCAGGTTTTTTATAAATTCGATAATTATACAACCGCTCTTCATGGGCACACACATTTCTGAAAAAATTGACTGATTTAAGTATTGAAATCAAAGCATCAGAACTCATTAAGTGCTGTTTTTGGTACTCTCTTTTATATTCTAGTGCAAAATACTTCGCTATTTCATTTTTCAATGTTGGTTGTAGGCAGTCATACATTCTTTGAACATTCCCAAGGGTCATAAAATTAGTCAAAACCCAAAATGGAACATAGCCATGATTATTGAGAGAATATCTAATTGCACCATGCTTTTTTTCTTCTTTTTGAATAATTTTAAATAAATTCGAAGTCAAAGCTAAGACGTCGCGAGAACTTTCACTTTTTTTCTCGTAATTCTTAATATCCAAATATGCATGCTCTGCAATATAATTAGCACAGAATCTATCTGTGAGGATTGATTTCATAGTTGTTTCGAATTTCAAGAAATACTCTAATAGTAGATTTCGAAGTTCACGGTCAAGCAGATACAGTGCATGTATCTCGTCAAAGTTAGTTCCTTTTATAAACGTACCAGTATTATTATGTTCTGCAAGTGGACTTAAAAACAATTCTTGATAACCATTTATGAGATTATAGTAACTTTCACGTGCTAAAATTCTCAAAGTGTAAGTTTCGTCTTTGATAATCATTCCTTTTGCTTTAAGTGATTCAATTTGTTGTGAATATGTTTTAAACGATTCTGCCATAGAAAATCTCCTAATAAAAAAAGTAGCTCGGTTCCCTTAGGATGCTCCGAGCTCGCTCACAATTGTAATTATACACTATTCTCTTATAATCCGTCAACAATTATTTTGTCGTTGATCAGCTTTAGGTCTTTAAAAAAGAGATAGCTCGGTTCCCTTAGGATATTCCGAGCTCGCTCATTAATATCATATGCAATAACTAAAATTTTATTTACTCAGTTTTGAATAATGATTTAAGATTCAAGAAAGAAACAGTTAAGATTTCCAGTTATGGTATTGAGTAGTGAATTATGGATATGTAGCCTTGATACGATAGGCTTTGCATGATTTTTGATAATTAAATAGCCACGTTGAAATGATTACACAACGTAACCAAAAACGTAGTCAAATAAATAAGTTTATTGCCAGTCAGATCGTAAGAGTGACGACTAGAGATTGCTTATCATGAGTAGTCTCTTTTCATTTGCAATATAAGATACATTGTAATACAATGCTCATCTTCATTATGGCTATAAAATAGAATGTGGCTCACACCTTTCGGAATGTGGCTCACTTTAATCGTAAGATGGCTCATACCTTTCGGAACAATGGCTCACTTAGACCATAATATTCACTATTTCACTTTTTCCTGACTTTATCACTTACAACGACTTACAACAAGTCTTTTTTACAAAAAAATTCATGTTTTCGTTGATTTTACAACAAAAATCATGAATTTCTTACGTTACAAGTGATAAAGTCGGGATTCTAGCAGCTAGTATGTACAAAAGGAAGGGCATTGTTACAAGTCGTATCAACGATTCGTAAGAGGTAACTTATTACTTTTTCGTAACATTGTTACATCGTTGTATAAAAATAAAAGCGGACATCTCATAGGAAAAATGATTTAAATAAGATAAAAATCTCGATGCTAGAACGAGATTTTACATCAAATACAATTCTTACAATAAGACTTTCTTTAGGCTAATTTTAGTTAAATAAACAATTGGCACAATACTCGAGGCCATAACCACTAATAGCGATGCTCCAATAAAAATAATCATCGATTCCGCATCAATCGTAATTTCGTGCAACTCTGCTGCTTCTTCAAGTGAAATAACTCCAGGTGAAAACCAGTGTAATGAATCCCAAACAGGGCTAAATGATACTTCTCGTTCTAATCGTGATTCAAGCTGATGAGCAAGCTCGTTCATTAATAATTGCTCCGAAAAAGTCCGTGCCAAAACGTTACCAAGCAAAATCGCAACAATCCCTCCCAAACTAGCGTTAATAACAACTTCTAACATCATTTGCACAATAATCTTCCAACGTTTTTCTCCTAGTGCTAAATAAATCCCAATCTCATGACGACGACCATGTAACATTAAGACAATAATGAGTGTCAATACCACTATTGCGACAATTATAACAAAATACACAAGTTGCTCTGCCATCCAATTGATGCTCTGCATTGCACCCGTCATCGGAGCAAAAGTATCCGAAAGCGTTACAACTTCCCAAAACTCAGGTAACATCGCATTAACAGTTGTTTCAAATGTGGGTAAGTCAAGTGGATCGTTAAGGACGAAAGCTAGTTGTGTCCAACGAGCTACATATGATGAATCTTCAATGATCCACCAATCATAAATTTCGGATAGTGCTAACTCCACCGCTTGATTTCTTACGGTGCTTACCCAATCTGGTGTATATAGTCGATTAAGTAAGGTTATCGTCGACAAATTATTTTCCCAATACTCTTCACAAGTTTCACTACACTCATGAAACACAATGATTTCACTAGCAATCTCGAAAATCCCAATCACTTGAAATTCAAAATGCAGACGTGCAGTTTCTTCAAATCCCCAAACCCCTCCATCTGGAGAAAATTCACCTCTAGTAACACTATCTAACTGGAAATTCGAACCAACAGTTAGACCATTAAGGCTAGCTAATTTATCGGAAATTAACACAGGAAACACATCAGTCAGTGTCAACATTTCTTCTTCAGTAAAATTGCGACCATCAACAATCCGAATTAAACCTTGGTTCAAGTCAATAAAATCACGACGTCGCAAATGCTGTGTCGTTAATGTACTGATATTAGCTTCAAAACCTTCTCTTTCTACTAACTGTAGCTCATAATTTTTCGGAACTTCCCAACCAAACATATGAAAACTATAATCCATTTCTGAAACATATGGCAATTGTCCAATTTCACGTATCAAATCAAGCGTTACTCCCTCTAACTCTAACCCTGCTATTACTTCCCACGACATATCTGATGGGAATACCACATCAACTGTTACAATCGGTGGTAAATTTCTACGTAAACTCATTTCGGTATTTATAACTGCTTGAGAAACAATCATTGCCCCAAACACAACACTTCCAAGAATCGAAGACATGATTAAAAATAGTAACGATTTATCGGCATTACGCTTAAGACTGATCAAAATTTTATTGAGCATAGGCATGTCATTCACTATCCTTGATTTAATCTTCGAAATAATAAAATAAACCAGGGAAGTAAAATTAACAATTACTTCACCTGGTTCAAGTATTACTGTGTTAAAGTACAACCACCAGTTACATTAGGATTACACGAGACATTTCCGATAAATATTCCATGTGCTGATATCCCAGATATACTAAAGAAAGTACGTGGTAATCTCCCAGTAAATCCGCCCCTATTATAATTATAATGGTAACCTATTATTATACTTGCCTCAGCTGTAGTAAAATTCATAACAACAGCACTTCGTGTTCGAGTTCTAGATTCTGTAATACCAGCACGTGCATTATTTGCATTTACAATCATACTCATACCAGCAAATAATAACGAAAGAACCATGAAGACAGAAAGACATGATGAAACTATTTTCTTTTTCATAAAATTTCACCCCCCTTTTATCAGATAGGGAGGCTACTAAAAATGACCCGCCCCTTTATCATTATAATAAGTATAGCAGAAGCAGTTTGTAATGTCAAACATTCCCGAGTTTATCACTTGTAGAAACAGAAAAGCTCCGAAACACCTGATACTACGGTGTTTCGGAGCTTTTTTCTGAATTTTTAAGTGTTGTAAGTTGTCTACAAGAAAAGAGGAAAGACATGAATATACAATCTTATGAAACGAAAAACGGTAGTAAAAAATATATTTTAAAAGGAGCGTATATTGGCATTGATTCACTTACAGGCGAGCAAGTACGCACCACGATAAGGGGGAGGTCTGAAAGGGAGATTAGGCGGAGTTATGAGCTTTAAATATATGAATTAAGAAACAGTTAAGATTAGTTAAGGTTGAGTTAAAGACGTGTTAAGATTCTATAGCGTATAATGTAATCAGATCGCCAGGCCAGCAATCAGATTACATTTTTTATATCAAACAAAAAAAATCAAATTCAAAGGAGAAATGAAAAATGAGAATAATTACAATTAATGGATATAGATTAACGCTATCAGAGGCAATTGAATTGCTAGGCATGACACCCTTCGTACTCATCGCTAGTGCCTTGATACTTGCTGTTGTCGCTATTACGCTTGTTGTGTTTTTGGGAATGTGGACATACAATGATGCAAAAGAAAGAACAAATGAGCCAACGCTTTGGACGCTGGTTGTCTTGTTTGTACCAATGCCAATCGGACTTATTATCTATTTGTTAGCAGGAAGGGATGCAGAAAAGCAAGGTTCGAATCGTTATTTGAAGCCACTGATTACCACAGTAGGACTCTTTGTAGTAAGCATGTCTTTTGTTATTGGAAGTGCGATTCACCTTGTTATTTTACTTGCAGAACAGGGAATGCTAGATTCTGTGTGGATAATGTGGTAGTATGACTTTAATCAATAGTAACAATGAAATTTAGAGGTGAGTTTAATGAGAAAGGCAATTTTAAAAACAGATAAATTATGTAAGACATTTTCAAACGGTGGTGTGCAACAGCATATATTAAAAAATCTTGATATGGAAATTTATGAGGGAGACTTCACGGTTATTATGGGACCATCTGGAGCGGGGAAGTCGACATTGCTATATGCTTTATCAGGAATGGATACACCAACGCTTGGACAAGTTAGTTTTTCAGGCAAAGAAATAAGTGGATTATCAAATGATAAATTAGCAGTATTTAGACGTGATAATTGTGGATTTGTATTCCAACAGACTTATTTACTAGACAACATGAGTATACTAGATAATATTTTAACAGCAGGCTTTTTGGTTAGTAAAAATCGCAAAGATGTTGTGAATCGTTCAAAGCAACTTTTAGAGCAATTTAATCTGGATAAAAATACATGGGGCAAATTTCCAACCCAAGTTTCTGGTGGAGAGGGGCAACGTGCTGGGATTGCCCGTGCTCTTATCAACAATCCAAAGATTGTCTTTGCTGATGAGCCAACAGGTGCATTAAATTCTGCCAATGGGCAAGCAGTCCTTGATGCACTGACTGAGGTAAATGAACAAGGGCAAAGCATTGTCATGGTAACACATGATTTAAAGTCAGCTAGACGTGCAGAACGTATTTTATACCTTCGTGATGGTGTAATTCATGGAGAGTGCCAACTAGGAAGATATGAAAGTGGCAATACTGAAAGGATTGCTAAATTGAATGGCTTTTTAGCAGAAATGGGGTGGTAATGGTGAAGAATATTTGGATGTTAGCATTAGCAAATTTGCGTAAGAACAAAGGTCAGGCAGTAAGTGTGACGTTGGTCATGTTATTGGCAACAATCTTGTTAAGTATTGGCTTAATTGTATTAGTTGATGTGGAAAATGCTGCACATGAGCGTGCAGAGTATTTAAATACATCTCATTTTATGGCCATTGAAAGTTATCATACGAGTGATAATGATCGACTTGAATTTATTGAAACTTTTTCAGGGGTAAGTGCCACTGAAACACAAGTGGTTCTTGCAGGTATAGGGGGATATTACAGAGGGGACGTACTTTCTACTGGACCGCTGATAATAACAGATGGAACGGTTCATCAAGAAATGAATCCATTATCATTCATTGGTGATTATTTACCACTTGTAGGAGATGCGATTTATCTACCACACTTTATCTTTTTAGTAGGCGGTTTTGAATTAGGAGATGCGATTGAGATAGATTTCATGGGAACAATCTTTGACTTTACAGTAGCAGGGAGTACAGAAGATATCCTGTTTGGGATTGATTTTTCTCATTGGCGCGTTCATATATCGGCTGAGCGATTTTCAGAAATTTTCTCAGAATTTCCAGACAATCAATATAGACTATTAGGGGCAAGACTCTCGGATGCAAGTGAAGCCGAGCAACTATTGGTTGATTATAATTATTATTTCTTTGGCACAGAATACGCACGCACACCTCTTGCTGGGGCGGCCATCCCATTTCCCTTTTTACTTGACACTGTTCAGGAAAATCGTATCATGTTACCATCATTAATTGCTGTATTATTAGCTGCATTCTCTTTAATTGTTTTGATTGTAGGTATTATTGTGACTCGCTTCCGCATCGTAAGTAGCATTGAAGAAGGCATGGTAAATATGGGGGCTCTAAAAGCCATTGGCTATCGTAATAGGCAAATTATAGCATCATACGTTCTGCAATTCGGCTTATTGGCATTGGTTGGAAGCCTCACTGGTATGTTATTGTCTTATCCAATACTTCCTTTATTTGCAATCATTTTTGAGCCATTGATCGGCTTTATCTGGATACCAACCGTTAATATTTCTTTATTTTTCATCATCGTTGGTCTACTGACATTATTAGTTGTGATGTTTTCTTATCTTGCAACTAGGCGAATTAAAAAATTCCCGCCTTTAGTGGCGCTTCGTGGTGGTCTTGGGACTCATAATTTCAAGAAAAATTCAATTGCACTTGATAAAAGGGTTGGACCAGTGTCTTTTCTTTTAGGGTTGAAGCAATTGTTACAAAATAAAAAACAAGTTTTTTCTATTAGTTTAATTGTGACAGGATTGGTCTTTGCTTCTATTATAGGGCTTAGCATGTATTATAATATGAATGTGAACCCAGACGCTCTTGTAACACTAATGCTAGGTGATGATCTTCCTGATATTATGATTTTCTTAGACCCAGAAGAGGGAGAAAATATCAGTCGTCGTCTTTCAGAACACCCTGAAGTAGATAGATTTTATGGGTCAGAATGGGTTAACATGTTCGCTGGAGATGTATTGATTCAGACAACCGTGCTAGAAGATTTCTCTTATCGTCCAGAAGAATCGGTAGCTGAAGGTCGATTGCCATTGCATGATAATGAAATTGTACTGGGGGTACCTGCTTTACGAGCATTGGATAAAGAGGTTGGAGATTGGGTTACAATTAGAATGGGTGGTATAGAAGTAGATTTTCTCGTTACAGGTAGTATTCAAAGCGGAGACTTTGGTGGTTTCTTGGGGTCGTTAAATGTAGAGGGCATGAGGCAAGTACAGCCTGAATTCTTGTTTTCACAATTCAGCTTGCATTTAGTAGATGATGTAGATACCCATGATTTTATGGAATCTGCAAGGGAAACTGAAGGAGATGTTTTCCTCAATGTAATGTTCTATGAGGAAGAAATTGAGAGGGCCATGGAAAATTTAGAATCAGTCTTTGCACTTATCACAATGATTATCTTATCAGCAACCATTATGGTGATTGTGGTAGTACTCTACATGGTTATTAAGATGACGATTCGTCGCAAGAGGCGTGATCTTGGGGTTCAAAAAGCTTTAGGATTTACCACTTGGCAATTGATGAATCAGATTTCTATGAGTTTAATGCCTGTGATCATATTTGGCATTGTTGCAGGTTCAATGCTTGGTCATTTAGGAATTAATCCACTATTTGCTGTTTTGATGAGTGGTATGGGTGTAACCCAAGTTAATTTCCCAACACCAATTGCTTGGGTTTTGGCAATGAGTATTGCACTTGCGTTGCTAGCTTATGTAATTTCTATGTTAATCGCATGGCGAATCCGCAAAATTTCAGCGTATGCACTTGTAACTGAATAGCAACGTTTTAATTTTGAAAAAAAAATTTAAAAAATGTATATCCGTTGACAAATTGTACATAATATTGTACAATAATGTGTACATAATAAAATGAAAGGCAGTGATGATGATGATAGTAGCTAACTATACAGCTGTTCGCCAAGATTTTAAAGATTATTGCGATCAAGTAATTGAAACTGATCAACCCTTGATTGTTACAAGAAAAGATGATAATGTGGTCATGATTAGTTTGGAAAGATTTAACCAATTAGAACGTCAGGCTCGCAATGCTGAATATGTTGCTAAGTTAACACGATCTTATGAGCAAGCTGTTTCTGGAAATATAGTAGATCATGCTCTAGTTGAAATTGACTGAAGTAGCACCTATCTTTATAATAGAAGAATGCACAAATAAAAGTAGGTGGCAAGCAAATGGAATTAGACAGAAACAAAGGTTTCAGTTGGACACAGATTGCATGGGATGAATATATATCTTGGCAAACACAGGATAAAAGGACTCTGAAAAAAATTAATAGTCTAATCAAAGATATTTTGAGAAATGGATTAGAAGATGGTGAAGGCAAGCCTGAGCGTCTAAAATATATGAGTAAGATGTGGAGTCGACGTATTGATAAGTATAACAGGCTAGTCTATACAGTAATTGAAGGTCAACTTCAAATAATATCTTGTAAAGGGCATTATGAAGATTAATCTCAATCAAACAGAATCGAAGTTCAACTGAAAATTGGACTTCTTTTACTTTATATTCGAAACGGGAACAAATTTCAATCTAAAACTCGCCTTTACTCACAATACAACGCCCGCTCGTCCTAGCGTACGCTAAAGGTACGAGTCGTCCTCACTCACCCAAGGGCATAAGTTTCGCTAAGTTCGTTCCTCACTAAGCTCAGCTTTATCCTCGTCTTGCGAGCAAATGCTTCGCTTTATTTTTGAAATCCGTACCCGTTTCGAGTATACTTACCAAAAGATGACAAATGTGACTAAACTGTCATATTGACTATCCCCTTTAAACGCTGATACGATAGCATTTGAAGATGCGGTTTACCCCACTTTTACGCCAATTGCCTGTAAAGATATGGAAACTTATGAAACGTTAAAGCTTTGATATGATGATTAAAGTTTAAAAAGATTAACGACGTTGCTTGAGAAGTCAAAAAAATAAACAACAGAATCCAAGAAAATGATTGAAGTTCAGTCAAATTCTTTGATCCTGTTGTTTTGTTATTTAATACTAGAGAAATGATTTTATGAGCTAGTTCTTTAGTTTCAAAATATGACTAATCAAAGCTAAAGCGGAAAGGTGACAAATAATCTACAACTTGCCTCTCATTTGAATCTAGATACTGTAGCATTTCAAATATATCTTCATTCCTTAGCATAACACCATTTCTGATGTGATAATCCCTAATTAAAGCAATATACCCAGCAGCTAGAGCCGTCGCCTGAGATGTTCCACTCATTTCAATAGATTCGTTATTAAAAGTCAAACCTAAAATATCAACACCATACATCGACATAACATCATTTGCACCGATATTTGAGAATCTCCAGAAATCGCCATTATAGTCTTTTGCACGAACAGATACAACACCTTCCATTCTTGCTGGAAACAAAGAATCCCTCTGACCATAATCCCCTGTTGCAGCAACAACGACTATTCCA
>Ga0123355_10017089_pt1 | contig 11454 bp, 5 predicted proteins | sample TergutEmb28metaG_3_FD_89872 | JGI IMG/M metagenome (GOLD analysis project Ga0123355, IMG submission 89872) | Embiratermes neotenicus P1 segment gut microbial communities from Petit-Saut dam, French Guiana - Emb289 P1 | ecosystem: Host-associated > Arthropoda: Insects > Digestive system > Gut ...
GTCTTTATGGCATGAGCTGACGGCACTTTACTGTTTCGATGAATCCCGAATTTCTTGCGAAATTCACGTTGGGCGGCAACATAGCTATCGTTGTTCTTATAAAATGATTTTACGGCGAAAGCACGCTGTGCACCAGTCCACGACTCCATTTAAAACTGAACGCTATTCACGGCCACGCCACCTGGCAGCATCATTCCCCTTTCCCGCTCACGCTACAAATAGAAAAACGCCGTTGCCAAATCGCCCGATTCGCTGGCGGACCCTGTAATATGCAGCTGCTATGAAGGTATCGGTTTTAAAATGTGTAACAAGATTATCATCTAAGAACTATCTTTTAATGACGGTAAGTCGTGAAGCTCTGTAGCTAGGCTTTTTGGACTCGTTCACAAAATTGCGAAAAGCGGTTATTAGCTTCATGTTTGTTTCTCTGTCTGTCCGTCCGCATGGAACAACTCGGCTGCAACTGGACAGATTTTCATGAAATTTAATATTTTGACAAGAATAACGGGTACTCTTCCTGCAGGTTATGTACGTGTATGGTAATATTGCGCTTATTAAAATGAAAAATGTTTCTGACAAAAGTTGTAGAGAAAATTAAAAAAGAATGTGTTTAATAACTCATTTCCGAAAATCGCGCCGTTTACGAGATAATGTGGGAAAAATATGATACAGCCACACAGGACAGAGGCGAAATTTTACTGGATAACTAAAGCTACAGACACACACTCGGAATGTATAATACTTATTGCTTTTCCATGGCAATAGTGGTACGCGAACGCACCTCAATATCATGTTTATACGTACAGTGCCTGTTTTGAAGTTTTGTGTGCAGGTACATCATCATCATAACTACAAATTATGTTTAGATCTATTTTTAAATCCTGGAAAACCTCAAAAGTGACGGCTACGTAGTGGTGGTGGCTTAAAGGGCATTTAAGACGTGGAGAATGCTTTTAATTGCAGGCCAGCTTCCGGGCTTCTGTTTGTCACTAAGTGTACGTAATTGATGGAAATAATTGCATTAATTACATGTGACCAAACGTGTCCCGCAGTGACGTTGATCAGCGACTAAAGTTAGTCCGATTAGACTTAACAGCTGCATACCAGAATAATTCGACTATGCCAACAAATATCCGTCAGCATGTTTTGGCATCAACTGTCTGTGATAAACTGTATTTGTGAAAGAGAGGACAAAATTTCTTTCCAGAAAGAAAGAAAGAAAGCTGGAAAGGAAACAACTTGAGTGTCTATGTACAGTACATTGAAGCGCACCTCAAGACACGAAAGTGCTTTGATCCGGACAGTAGAAGAATGTTACAAAAATTGCGCTGCGCATAACAGTGCAGGATGACAAGAAAGTTTGTTTCATGATTATTTTCGATTTTGATATGTTGACACGATAATATTTATGCTAATGTTCTTATGATGAGTCTTTTTATTCTGACAGATTCTTCGTTAAATCTCAACATATACAGTCATGTGTCGCTTAACGATGGGGATGCGTTCTGAGAAACGCGTCGTTAGGCGATTTCATCATTGTGCGAACGTCATGTACTAGATAGATAGTATAGCCTACTACACACCTAGGCTATATTGTATAGCCTATTGCTCCTAGGCTACAAACCTGTACGGTATTTTTCTGTACTGAATACTGTAGGCAATTGTAACACAATGGTATTATAATATTATAATATTATAATCTTATGGGACCACCGTTATTTATGCGGTCCGTCGTTGACCGAAACGCCGTTATGCGGCGCATGACCGTACAGTTACGAAACTTATATACAGATACGGCACAATAAAGTTGTAGATTAGCTACATAAAAATAAATAAACGAACGCGAGTGTTTATCATGAATCAATGAAGGAATTTTCTTTAATCAGGTCGTAAATGCTTAGTGGGGATTATCCCACACTCCCTGTGGTAAAGCTGTATACGCGTCGTGTAAAGCCCACATGTTAATTTGAGGCTTGTAAAGAATGGTTTGTAAATTTTTGTGTACTTTGAATGATTCTTAATGGTGGAATCAGAGGCAGTAGGTAAATCAAATTGGGGTGTACATTTAATTCTTAACTTCACACGTCTTTGGCAGAGAGAAGAGCTTCAGAAAACATTCGTTAGCATAATTGTATCCATCTCCACATGTGCATTGTACTACATCAACTAAAAATTACATACTCCCTTTGCAGCGTCTTGGTGGAACACTAATGATGGTGTCTGCATTCGTCTGTTATATATAACTGTATGAAGTAAGTTCCATAAATATATCTATTCTAAATGCAGAGCAAGATTGTATGAATGCACTCTTTTCCTGTAAAGTAGTGTATAATAATTAGCAGCACCCTAATGCACTACAGTGGTTCAAAAACATGGTTCAGTTAAGTAGGAAGGAAAACAAGTAATACAGTTGCCTTTTGTGCTTCATATATGAACTTGAAGTAACATTGATCTCACTTCTTATAATGAAACCAACGAGAAGCACTAATTTCTCAAATTTATTTTTGGAATAGGACTCTAAATGTTTCAGACAGTTTCTCTGTCCATCATCAGGAGTTTAGCACTGTACACACAGCAATAGGTGTTTGTCATACAGGTTACGCTGACTGCTTGCTAGCAGTCAGCGTAACCTGTATGACCTATACGGTGCTAGACTCCTGATGATGGACAGAGATACTGTCTGAAACATTAAGTCCTATTCCAAAAATAAATTTGAGAAATTAGCACTTCTTGTTGGTTTTATATTAAGAATATATCACAATGCACGTCTTCAGAATGCCAAATTGATCTCACTGCTCAGTCCAACATTTGACTTCGGTTGTGATGTGTAATTTATTTATTGTTCCAGTATATGGCCAGTGGCTGGGCTGGGCACTACAGCTTCAGATGCCAGCCTGTTGACTACTCCAATAGTCCAATGGCACTGAGAGTAAGTACTTCACATATAATTCTGATTCTGTTTCCACTGCATGTTTCAGTCGTAATGTTATCTGTTCTGGTATGGTCATACCATTTTCAGGCTTGCCATTGTAGTTCCTGCCTTGTCATTGGTTTTGTTTTCATTCTCAGGTTAACTTGGATGAATACATTAGCATTGTGTGTATGTCCCTATAAGTGCATATATATTTGTATTTAGCATATAATTATTTTCTGCAAGGACAGGGAAAAAATGTGGGAATTCAGTAGGAATAAAATATTTATTATGGCAAAAGGAAGGGAAAACTACAGGGTTAAAAGAAGTTTGAAGTGAAATAACATACATATTTAAAGTTTTTTAGCCTGTGTTATGGGCATGGTTGTTCGTCATGCAGAGTGAGTGCCTGTTATTTAGATATTTGCCTCAACCATTAGCAGAGTGTGCTGGTTGATACAGATTGTGGCATTCTGGGTTGTGCCGTCTTACACTCTTGCAGATGGTGTCCTGTTTTTGGACAGAATCTTATTCTTCCTTTTCAGGGAGGAAATAAGAAGCTTCCTTCGCCTGTTAGAGTGTACATGTTAGGGTAGTTTATGATTTCTGTCACTTACCTTGTGGGGTGATCCCTGCACCTGACTTTATTCGCCTGCCTGCTGGTTTTATTGAGCAGGGAGCAATGGCCTAGGTCTATGATGTGTTATGCCATGGCTGACTCTTCTGGTAGGTAGAGTCAGACCTTCCATTGGTGTTCATTAATCCTGATACCAGTAGGACAACTGGTTTATCAGATGTGCTTATTAATATTTCATCATGTATAATTTTCCATTTTAACTAAAACTGTATATTTCAGGTCCCATTTAAAAATTAAATTTTTGTCTGTGGACTGTTGAACCAAACACAGAGGCTGCATATGAGTATTTTGATACACGTATGACAACTTACACCAGCTTCTAATATGTTCTAATGTATGAAATTTATATTTTAAGGTCTCAGAGGTATACTGCTTCAGTACACTGACTGTAGAATCACAACACAAATATTCTCCCCTTGTTTATTATATTGAGACACCTCACAATGAGATTTTATGGTATTCCACACATATGTAATAGTTGTATCATTGTGTCAAACTGATACATCTGTTGATACATTTTTTGAAGGAGCAAACCTTGGTGTACCTCCTACTATTTTATTTATGAAACTCCTTGATGATGACCTAGCAAGGTAGCATATCAATTAACAAAATTAGGTTGTGATTTACCACCCTCATTTACATAGCTGATTTATGTTGATACGTACGTAGGCATATGCAAACGTGCACATAGCACACACACAAAATCCTCTGATTATGCAATAAATTTATGCTTTTCTTGCAAATAAGTTTAATTTTACATAAATGATTCTCATTCCTCTGAATATGAATAGCCTGTACACTGGGATGAAATATATATAATAAAAGTAGTGCATACAACCTGAACATTTGTACAAACATACTGTATTCAAGTGTACAGTTAATTATATTTTCTTGCAGATGGCAAGAACATGTTGGTGGTATTACTTCTCCAAATTCACGGAATTCTTTGACACAGTAAGTGATACTATATTAACCAACTATCGTACAGGAATTACTTAATATGACTTAGAATACTAATGTTCAGAAAACTACCACTGTTCAACATTATTAAACCAAATGACAGGGGGTGCATGTCCTTAAATAAAGCTTGTGAACACATGATTTTTTTTAATTGTTCCATCCTGTTGTGCAAATGTTTATATGGTTACATAGTAAACAATTTCAGGCAGCACAACATTATGTATTATGTAATGCATTTATAACCGTTTACATGTCTCAACATTGCATCAAGCCATTATCAAGGAAGTATCAGTTGTATACAGAATGTGATAAAAGTTAGGCTAACATAATCTTTTTAAACATGTGGGATCTTCTGCCTAAAACATTTACAACACATTTTAAAATATTTGAATCATTTTGCTCCATTGAATGCATGATGTAAAGAAATCAGGGGATTTCTTGTTTTAAAGAAAGTGTTCTGTATGATGGATATATATGTGTGTGATTGTTCTGTATTCACTTTATATGATTATGACTTGGTACAAAGTCAAAACATGTAGCTGGATATAAATAGAGTACCTGATATGTAATGTTCTGCCAACTGAAATTCTTTGCTACATAATCATTTGACTCTTCTGATCCTGTGCAACTAAATTAAAATTGTTGCTTAGGAAGGAGACAGCCTGGACATTTTGTCTACAGATCATATGTAAGTTTTATTTGTTTAAGGTGGTATTGCTCAAATGATGATCTTTTGGATCCTTATACCATGAAGGAAAATAAATTTGTTCCATTGTTGTGGATAAACATGCTTCCTTGGTCTTTATGATGTTGGAATTTGGTTTAGGTTGTTGATGAAGTGATCAGGAGGAGGAAATTGTCAGCTTTCTGATACAATCATTTATTTCCTCCTGATCACTTCAGCATCTAGTTGGAGAGGGGTGGGGTGGGGTGAGTGGTGTTGCTTCCATGGGCAGCAGAATCTAAGAGGTGGCAAAATTAATATTTTAAATGAAAATTCGATTTTCTGCCCTCAAAAAATTTAAATTAATGAGACAAATTCAATAAATAATTGTGTTTTTTTTTAGAGTTTATAATTTCTGTCAGGGGTGTCCAAGTTAATACTCTCCCTGGGCTTCCAAAGTCCTAGCTTTGCCACTGCACCTGGACCAAATTCGGCCAACCTAAAGATCAAAGCAGAAGATAGCAAAGTTTTTAGACTATTGATCATGTTAGTTATTATTGCAGAATCTGGATGGACGTGTAATCATGTGTCGTCCTGACAGTCAGTGTCTAGTGAGTGATTATCCATGTGGCGATGCAGTTAGTATCCTTCTAATCTGGAGACTGTCTTCAATCATCAGGGGTTTACGAGATAAGCAACGTGACCACATGTTGCATTTATACCTGAAAAGTATGTTAATGGAAGATTGTGGCCAATTCATGGGACCCCTGATGATGATGATGACAGAGATGTTCTTAAAACAGTGGATACAAACTCCATTTCCACATCGCTGATTGCATTAAGGAGACGTCTACTGTAAACACTTCAGATCACATAAAGGATTGTGCTGATATAGAAGAACTGTAATGTTAAAGAACAGGAAATAAATTGGAAATGCCATAAAAAAAAGTTAATTCAGGAACTACAAAAATTGGAAAAATGGTCAAGTCATGGAATTTTAAAAATATATTACATGTAACATTACTCCACAAATAATCTCACATGCTTCCATGCATCCATCCAGTTCTGAACGACTCACTGACATAGTGTTTCTGTTTTAATAGCTGCTTGTGGTTTACATTTATTCAAAAACTATTGTCATCTTTTAGCATGCCCATAATTGCTCTTTAATGCCATTTGCCAGTGGCTACAGAGTTAATGTAAATAGAAAAATGAAACCTGTTTAATGGTAGAAGTTACAGTTTCATGGAGAGAAAACTTTTTCTCCTCTTGTGATACCATCATAAGAAGTTCAAAAGAATAATTTTCATTCTTTGGTGAAGATGCGAGTGTGTAGTGCCAAACAACAGAAAGTTTTTAATTGAAAATTTCAGATCAGAATTTATCTTTGTCTTAGGAAAAGAATGGCGTTAATTTGCATAAGAACAGGCAGGCTTTTATAACAACTGTTAATGTCCTGTGTCTGATCATTTATAATTAAATATTTGTCTATGTTACTTTCAAGTTTACTGAATTGTTGAAATTCTTAAGTAATTTAAGCTGAAAGTTATGTGTTTAATCCTTGTCAGCCAGTTAGAGTGATCTGTTTGGAGTATATAATGATTGTTTGAAAATATAATATGAAATATTTCCTTAAATATTGAAATGTAATTTTAACATTTGCGTAAAGAAGAATAAAAACTTTGTTGTTCTGTTTAAGTGACCTATTAGCTTTGCCTATGTAATAATTCGTGTGTTTCTTTTTTGTGTTCTAAAACCATATTACAATTATGAATAAGTCATTGATTCCTTCTTTGATGACTTTCATGTAAAAGTGTATTTATTTTCCAGCTGTTTTTTATCCTTCGAAAGAAGAACAACCAGGTGTCAAATCTACATGTTATCCATCATGGCTGCATGCCCATGAGTGTATGGATGGGCATGAAGTTTGCTCCTGGTGAGTGTGTTTGGAACTAAGCTGTGTGATTGTACTAATTTATTAAGATACAATTTTTATGGAGGTCTGTGTGGCAGAATAGCCACTTAACATATTTATAGTTTCCAAAAATTGCAGGGGTTACATGTTGCCTGCAATAGTTATGTAGATTGCTGTTGCCATGTTGTCTGGCAGAAGTGTACTGACATTTTAGAAAATCCTGTTGCCTCATTCACAAGGGTAGATGAATCTTTGTTTCACCCCTTTAGTTTACTGTACCATGATATTTTGCCTTATGTTGTTGCAGGTGGCCACAGCACATTTTTTGCACTGCTCAACACATTTGTTCACATCATCATGTACTTTTACTACATGATTTCTGCAATGGGACCAAAGTACCAAAAATACATCTGGTGGAAGAAGTACCTTACAACTTTCCAAATGGTAACATTTATTGCACTCACATGTTGAGAAAGTTGTTGCGTGTATATAATCAGTCATTTGAGTTTCTTTTGACTTGCTTTTTCTTTTTAAAAATTATGTGATTTCAAGTAGATAAAACTATAATTCTACATTTGTTTCATGTAGGTTGAAAATTTTCACCTAGGAAATAATGCAGATGCAGTGTATTTGTAAACAAACTATGAATGCAATATTGAGAGATTTTGAATAGAGGAATGGGGAAAATGTTACAGTAGTGGAAAATCAGATAACATAATAAAAAAGCAATGACACACTTTTTATTTGAAACCCCTAAAGACAAGGCATGTGTGTGAGGGTAATATTGAAGTGGATAATAAGGTAGTCTGCTCCGGAATGAATTTGCATTCTTGGTGGAGGGATTGGATATAGTATTGTTCGTAAGGCAAGAGTAAGCTTACTCATTACGGAGCAGAGCCCAGGAGAAATCAACCCCCTGTTCCAAACGGTCATAAACCCCCAACCCCCACATTCCACATGAACAGACCAGTAGTGATTCAGCCTGCATACGGATTCCACACCACCACAGCCAAACCACAACGAAACACCAACACATATTGAACCAGGTATGTGCAGGCTGAGATACACAACATCAGAATATATTCAGGAAACATTATCTAAACATACTACACGCATATAAAACTCAATAACCATAAGACACCGCAGCAGCCAATATTTGCAGAAACACGCTTTCTAAAACAACCACACACGTCACGACTAAACACTCGCTACTAAGTAAGCACACTAATGCAATAACCTCTATCCTTACAGAACAATACAACCCATGAAATATCTCAACAAATAAGTCACAAGCTCCTGTGGATGGATGTATTAACATCCGAAACATGTTGAGCATTAAATAAAGAAATAATAAAGCAAGTGACATCAAGTTGGTCTCTCTTTATTCAAATATTAATGTTGGTGAATATATTCTTTTTCTTTGCAATTTCACGTATTTATAAACTGAGGCAATGTTCTTTAACTTCTTAGTATTAGTGATGAACATGGTAATTGCGGTAATTCTTGAAATCATTACAGGTAACATGATGCTACAAAATCAATATAGGTAACATGGTGCTACAAAATCATTACAGGTAACATGATGCTACAAAATCATAGCAGTTCAGAGTGTCATTAAGTAATATGCTTAAAAAAGAAAGCTAACGCTCTAAATAGTAGCGTTAGATCAAAGATGTTTTGTAGTAATGTGTATCAGAACACTGAGCAGTATGAGTTACTTGCGGCTTATTTGTTAACACTCTGTCACAGACAATATTATAGAATATTCAACCATATTTTTAAATGTTGTTGCAAACACATTCATATGAGATTTGCTGTTCTAACAGAGGTGTTGATAAAGATCCAAGCCTTCTAGAATGTTATGACATTTGGATATGTAAATAGTTTCTGACATTTCGGAGCAGTGCAGTTCTGCCCTTCATTGTCAAGCAGTCAAAGAACACTATACTCCTCCAAAACGCTGGTAACTATTTATCAGTTGACATGGCATAACATCTCAGAAGACTTGGATCTTCACGTTCAAGAGAGTGACTATTTTCTGCAGTGTTGCTTAGCACAGTATCTGTGATTAAACAAGTAGTGTCCACTGGTGTTAGATTTCAAGTCCTCTGGGATGTGATGACATGTAGTGATAGGAATTCATCAACAATTTTGAGGATCCTTCTGCCAGTATGCATGAGAGTTTCTCCAGAGTTTTGGTAAATCTGTACTAGACTCCATGGCATCACATCACACAAGGCAGTGTTTCTTTCTAGTTATACTTGCCTGTGAGTTTGTAATAGATTTATTCTTCATGGACATAATTTTATAACTCAGTTCCTTTCTCAATAACAATGACACCGATGAAGTTCAATTGCAGTCCTCTCAAAATTGTTTGAGAATTGTGTAGAACATGAAGGTGAGATACAGAGTTATCTGTTTATGGCAATTATCATTCATGGAAGCAGTAAACAGCGCTAAACATATAATCCTTGTCACTTGGTGTATTTCAGATGTATTAGGCCTTGATTGGTTCTATATGTTGAAATCATATACACATACATTAAATAAATTTGCTGAGTGATAATAAAAGTCTCCTACAGGTAGGTGCAAAAACAATGTATGAAGAAAACTTCTTGCAATTGTTAATTGACAGACTCTGTAATAGTTTCTTTGCCACATTATTCACATTGTGACTGCACATCCACACTTACACCTTGTAGGTTCAAACACACTGGCCTGTTCTGGGGGCATGGCAGTCCCATTTATGGTGGGAATGAAAACACAGGAAACTTCCCCTTGTCTGCCTACTGTTCTGCTGTGGCCCCCTATCACCTATGTTCATCAGCCCAAAGCATTTGTTGCCAACAAATGTTATCATGTAGCTATTGCTACCAACATGCATGTGAACAGTTTGGCTAGATGAGTGGCGGGAATGTAATAAATTACACTGGAGAGAGAAGGTATGCAGAGAGGTTGTTGATTCATGTCATCTCTTCCTGTGGATTTGGTATGGAATTGTCAGCTTTGTCATTTTAGCAGGTGTTTGTTCTGCCCAAATGATAACAATTCTGTTTTAGTGAGTAATATATGTAACCATATGTTGGTGTGATTATATTTGGTTGTATTTGTATGTTTGCAGGTACAGTTTGTGCTGATATTTGCACATCAGTTCCAGATACTATTTTATTCAGACTGCCATTATCCTAAAGGTTTCATGATCTGGATTGGTCTCCACGGCGTTATGTTCCTTGTCTTATTTTCGGACTTCTATAAAGCAAGTTACAACAAAAGAGAGAGGTCACAGAACAAAAATTCTGGAGCGTGCATGGTAAGTACTCTGAATTAAACAACAGTTGAATCATAATGAGGTCTTCAGATAGAGGTTTACTGTTATCTTAGCTCAAACCCATTTTTTACCATTCACAGGATTTTTCAAGAATATAACCCCCCCATGAATTGTGAGGGCTTCTTGTTCAAATATCTGAATAACCAGCAATCAGTCATTTGACGACTGACAGTGATCAAAATTAATTATCATATTTTGTTCATACCTCACAAAGAACACAACAATATATCTCCATCACAAAGACCACTCAGTTAATGCTGTTTAAGGACCAAGTTGATATATGTTCTGAGATGATATGGAACTTAATAGACACTCTTTGTGGTAAAAGTGCAAGTTTCTTGATGTCACAGCAGTTGATGTGTTGCTACCACTGGGCTTCAAAGGGTTAAGACAAGACGGTACCGGAAATTTACTGTAGAAATATCTTCAGAATTTCCAAGGTTCTGTAATACCCTGATGTATGCTGTTTAATTCTTTATTAACTGCATAGTTGATGACATGTTATATTGGGGGCGGGGGGTGAATGAAGAATTGGATAGAAAAACAAGTGAAATTGCTGTAGCTTGTTTTGAAATATTGCCTGAGAAACTTTGGAGGGACTGAGTAAAGTTGTTTGAAAATTTATACTTAAATCGAATGAACCAAGTGATGGTAATGGTGAACAATATTGTACTTTCTTGTTTTTAAGCTTTTGTCGTGTTCTAAATGTAATTTGTTTCTTTTTGGGTAATTCCCCGGTGTCTGAGTTCTAATTGCCGACGTTTCAGAACTCACTATTGGTTCCATCTTCATAGGCAGGTGGATGAAGTATGTCAGTGGTAGGATTGTGCGTGGTATTTATACCTGGTTGGATTGGAGCGGGGAAAGTGGCAGAGCCAATAGGAAGTGCTGTGCCCGTGCGGGGCGGTTAGCAGTTCAGCAGGTAGTGGAGGGGGGGAGGGTGTATATAAGTGCTTGTGCAGGTGGGATTACTGTTGTGTGTTGGATGGCTGTCTCCTCTCTTTGAGTTTATGAAGCAGTGGCTTCCATGATTTGCTGA
>Ga0123355_10017090_pt1 | contig 11454 bp, 5 predicted proteins | sample TergutEmb28metaG_3_FD_89872 | JGI IMG/M metagenome (GOLD analysis project Ga0123355, IMG submission 89872) | Embiratermes neotenicus P1 segment gut microbial communities from Petit-Saut dam, French Guiana - Emb289 P1 | ecosystem: Host-associated > Arthropoda: Insects > Digestive system > Gut ...
GGTGTGTTTTTCAACCAAACTCGCATCGTCAGTTGCTAAGTCCAACAAAAATGCATTTTTCGCTAATTCGTTCGCCTTTTTCAAGATTACCGTCGGAAAAGCTTGCGGGGTTTGCGTCACAGCCAGTCCATTGCGATCAATCGTCTGCTTAACAAAGTTTCTATTCACTGAATGACGTTGTTTAATCGTATCTTTCGGAATAACCGCTGAAATCGCACCATAACCCTTCGAAGCCACCTCATAACACTCATCTATCACCCGACTTGTAACAAACGGTCGTGCCCCATCATGAACCATCACAACATCCTCACGCACATGCGTAAGCGCCTCGAAAACACTCTCCTGGCGTGTTGGTCCGCCAGTAATAAACTCGACTCGACGGTGATCCTTAAACAATTCCTTCATCGTCGCCTGATCATCCGCATTTGCCACAATAATAATCTGCGTACATTTTATATCATTCAAAAACCGCGCGACCGTATGCTCAATAATCGTGCGTTTTGCAATCTTATGAAATAACTTATTATAACCAAGTTTCATTCGCGAACCCGTGCCCGCTGCTGGTAAAATTACAGTGTACATAACGTTCACCCCTTGTTTTGGTGTTCGATGACAGTGGCTTCTAACAACTCGTTCCTCGTTGAGAAGCTGTGTCCAAGTGCGACCTTACAAATTCCACTTCGACTGCGTCTTGTCCAATTTGGGTCGTGCTTTGATTTTACCACAACGAGAAAAAAAGGCTATATCAAAACGGATAATTCTGTGCTATAATTTTCTTAAGATTTTGGTTCGACATTTTGGAGGAGGATTTGCATGTTAAAAATTGATTTAGGCAAAAATGGACTATCAGCTTCGAATATTTCTTTAGGCTGTATGCGGATGGCCGGTTTATCGGAGGGTGAAGCAGCGAAGGTCATTGGTGTAGCAAGTGAAAACGGGATTAACCTATACGAGCATGCCGATATTTACGGGGGTGGTAAAAGTGAGGAAATTTTCGCAGCCGGTCTGAAAGCTGCTGGAATTAAGCGTGAAGATATCCTGTTACAATCAAAATGTGGGATTCGACCAGCTGAAGGGATGTTTGATTTCTCGAAAGAACATATTATTAATTCGGTTGATAAAATCCTCAAACGCCTTGATACAGATTACCTTGATGTTTTAGCGCTCCACCGACCAGATACGTTAATGTGTCCCTACGAAATTGCGGAAGCCTTCGATGAGCTCGAGAAATCAGGTAAAGTAAGGCAGTTTGGTGTTAGTAACCAAAACGTGGCTCAGATGGAATTGTTAAGAAAGGTCGTAAAACAAAAATTAATTGTTAACCAGTTGCAATTTAGCATCATGCACACGCCGATGATTGACCACGGATTTAATGTTAATATGACCCGTGATACGAAGTCGATTGATTACGATGGTGGGATTTTGGAGTATACCAGACTGCATGACGTGACGATTCAAGCTTGGAGTCCGTACCAGTTCGGGTTCTTTGAGGGGGTCTTCGTTGATAACCCGAAATTCCCAGAGCTAAATACCAAGTTGCAAGAAATTGCTGGTCGCTACGGCATCTCGACGACGGCTCTTGCTACTGCGTGGATTCTTACGCATCCAGCGCAAATGCAAGTCGTCGTCGGCTCAATGAATTCAGAGCGAATCGCTGATATTACAACTGCATCACCAGTGAAATTAACACGCCAAGAGTGGTACGAGATTTACCGGGCGGCAGGGAATGTGTTACCGTAAAAAAGAATCGAATCGAATTAAATGAAAAGAAAAAGTCTCCTTGCTTGTCTGCATAGCGTGGAAATTTTGCGTTATAACTAACAACTTAAGCAGTAGTTGATAAACTCTTCTAGATTAGTATTTCGATCTTTTGAAAGTTTTATTACTAATTCTCTTAATTGTTCTGCATCTGTTTTTATATAATTTCGATCAATTGGAAAAATTTTGTTGTAAACTTTTACTTTTTCATCATCTTTAATTTTATGATTAGGTAATACATTACAAGTTTTTAAAATTTCATCTAGGTTGGGAGAATTGTAAATGGGGATAATATAAGGATAAAGCCAATGACCTTTAAACATTTTTTTGTTTTTATAGCCTTTTGCTTGTTGTGGACTACAGTCATCTGTGTCCATAATTGTAAATATTTTGAAATTTACGAAATCATCGATTTCTTCATCATATTCTATATCAGAAAACTTATTAATAAATCCAGAAAAAGTTGCAAACTCTTGTCGCTCCAAATAATTCAGTAAACTAGTAATTTGAATGCTTTTACTACCTTTTTTGTCTGAAGTTATCTCCATTTTCAAACGCAAGTTATTTTTAATATATTGTGTCATGATAAGTTCACACTTACCATGTACTATGACAATTGCTTTTGTGTAATTACCCTTTATTAATGTCATTCTGAGGACACTCCAATTTTTGATAATTGATCAGCTACCAACTCAAAATCTAAATTACCCACAAATGGAACACCGTAATAAAGGCCTTTTAAGTATTGAGAACGTCGATTATGATTTTGATGCACCCTTAATTCATACTTATCAAGAGAATTAATTCTCTTATTACCATCTTGATCAATAATTAAAATATATAAATATTTGTTTTCAATATCTGTTTCTAACAATAAGGTATTGTGAGTGGTCACGATTAGTTGTCCCTTGATTGTTTCGTTTAATTTTTCAAACAATTCCCAGATTAAAATGTCATGGATTCCTGTGTCAAATTCATCTAAAATTACCGTTTGACCTTGTATTGCCAAGAATAACGGGGGCAGTAAACTTAAGATGTTCTTCGTTCCGCTCGACTCTATTTCAAATGGAATTTCTCTAATTTTTCCACCAATAATTTTCTTTAAATATAATTCATACTCAATATAGTCTGATTCATGTTTTTTTGTTTTGTAAAATAACTGTTTAATGTCAGAATATAGATTAGAAAATATAAATGTTAAGATTTCAGCAACGTCAGACAATTTAGAAATATTTTCGTTCTTGATAATCCCCTCTGAAAAGTCACCGTCAAGCGGTAAGGATTTTGAAGCACTTGTTATTTGCAGAGGAGAGTTTGAATAACAGTAGATATCAACAAATGCATCCATAACAGTGTGAAAATTAGGATTAATATTTTGGGTCGTGTATTCTGTGTTTTTTTCCATGAATTCAGCTAATAATATTGACATTAAAGTATGCTTTCCCCAAAATTTCTCAACTTTACTTGCTATTTCATTCGCATATTCATTACTATTAAATAACTTAGGATTGATAGTGGATTCAGAAGAGCACATTTCAAAAAAAGTAGCTTTCTTTTTTTCTACAAGATATTCGAGTTTCTCATACACTATTTCTTTTTTATTGAATTCAAGAGTATAACTTCCATTTTTTTTATCAATCAAAAAATCAAATTTTAAATATAGGTTTTCTGTAGTGCCGAATGTTTTACTCTGTTTGATAATGTTCTCTATATTTGGAATTTTTGAACGAATCATTCGTAATATTTTTTCAGGTGGTAAATCATCACTTTCTTTATCTAGCAAATTTTCAAGAATTTCTTTAGCACTCATCGTTTGTAAAGTTCCAGTCAAAACATGAAATATTGAAACTATATTTGTTTTTCCAGATCCATTTTCGCCATAAACAAGTGCAAGTTCTTTACAATGATTTTTTTTTTCTGTTAAATCAAATTCAAAATCTATCAATGATTTAAAATTTTTAACATGAACTTTTAAAAACATTTTTTTCACCTCAATTTTTATTAGCTATATTATTATATCATATTTCGGTACAAAAGATACCCTAAAATGATGAAATGTCTAGAATTGTTTTACTAAATTCACTAAAACAAGAGAAAAACGCTTGGAAATTTTTTCAAGGCGTTTTAGTATGCTCTCTATTCAATAATTTCTTTCTTCTCTGGATTCGGTAAAATCAAATTCAAGATAATTCCGACGATAGCAGCTAACGCCATACCACCGATTGTGATGGCGCCGAAATGGATGCTCATGTCGCCAATTCCGATGATAAGGATTACTGATGCGATAATGAGGTTGCGTTGATGCCCGAGATTAACTTTCCCATCAATCATCACACGAACACCACACGCACCGATGATTCCGAATAATAGAATACTTACACCACCCATTACTGGGAATGGAATTGTTGCAACAAAATTCGTAAATGGCGCGATAAATCCAAGTAAGATTGCAATGACCGCTGCCCCACCGATAACCCATACCGATGCCACTTTCGTTAAACCAACCACACCAACGTTTTCACTGTAAGTTGTATTCGCAGGTCCACCAATTAAACCGGCAACAATTGATCCAAGCCCATCACCAATTAAAGTACGATGAAGTCCTGGTTCTTCGGTCAAATCACGCTTGAGGATATCATTTAAGACCATAACGTCACCGATATGTTCGGCGATTGTCACAATCGCAACTGGCAGCATCAACGCCGCAACTTCCCATGTAAATACCGGTCGATAATAAATAATTGAGAAGTTTAAAGCATTAAAGAGTCCTGTGTTTTCGACCGCTGACAAGTCAACTACCCCGAAGATAACCGCAGCAACATAACCAACAATCATCCCGATAAAAATTGGTAACAATCGGAATAATCCTTTGGTATACATTGAAACGAAAATCGCTGTAATTAACGTAATTGCCGCAACGATGACATAAGTACCATTCCACGCACCATCACGTGCGCCACCCGTCTGCGTTGACCAACGCACGGCAACTGGCGCTAAATATAAACCGATGATCATAACTGTCGGTCCAACAACAACTGGTGGTAAGATTTTTTTGACCCAGCTGGTGCCAGTAAACTTAATAATCATCGCAATGACTACGTATAAAAGCCCGACCATGACTAGCCCACCTGTTACTGCTCCACGATTGCCACCGCCACCAATCGCCATCGCTGCAACAATCGGCGAAATAAACGCAAACGATGAGCCTAAAAATACTGGCACTTTACCCTTTGTACAAAGGATATAAAGCAACGTTCCAACCCCTGATGAGATCAGGGTTAAACCAACTGGTAATCCAGTTAACGCTGGCACTAAAATTGTCGCACCAAACATCGCTAAAACGTGCTGCGCACTTAATGATAACCAGTTTAACGGTTTCGGCTTTTCGTGGGTGTCTAGGATTAAATCTTTTTCTAATTCTGCTGCCATAGCAAAACAACTCCTTCTATTTTGAGCTCACCGGCTCAATTTAATATAACCGCTCTAATCATACACCTTTCGACAAAAAAAGTCTAGTTGAAAAAGAGCCAAAACACGCCCGTTTCATAAATTAATTTTCACGCTGTAGATTCGTCTTTCGCTATCAAAATCTCCTCAAAAATAGTGTTTTCGGCAAAAGTGAGGAGATTTTATCCCCGTATAACAGTCTATAGAGCCAAAGGGTGCTTAAAAAGCAACCATTTTGATTAAAAACGGGACTTTCTGCCTTTAAAACTCGTTTTTTGTCACCAAAAATCTCCTCAAAAATAGCATTTTCGCCAAAAGTGAGGAGATTCTATCTTTGTTGGATGGTTAGTAGGAATTTTTATGAAACGGGCGTGGAGCCCAAAAAAAATCGCCATTGACGTAAAATGACGAAAACATTTGAAATCAAACATCGCATTTGACGTAAAATGACGAAAACATTTGTTTTTAGAGAGCACTATTTGAGTGTCTACAACCTATTGTACCTTTCTACAGTAGCTATCAATAAGTACATATCCTTAAGAATTTTATCATTCTAAAGCCGAAAAGTCAACAATTTTATTGTGATTTCAACATTTTTTGTCCTTTTTACACCCAATTGTCCGTATAGAAAGTAGGATAAGGCTTTCTTGCTACAGTTTCTGGGTAAAAGTTAATTATAAAGGCTTTGTGTGTATCGTTTTTTGTAGTATTATTGTACTATTACGATGTTTCTTTGATGATTAACGGTTAAAAAATGAGTTTATCCTAATTTTTTAAGCCGTCAATTAAGCCGTCAAAAAATAGGAGTTGATAAAAGTGGCAAAACGTGGTGAAAATATCTATTTGCGCAAAGATGGTCGCTATGAGGGCAGATGTATTAAAGGACGTACTGAAGGTAAAATCCTTTATCATTCGGTCTATGCTCATACATTAGCTGAATGTAAACAAAAATTGTTAGCAGTCAAAATGTTATATGTGCAAGATGTAACGGGTGTGAAGCGGTATGGTACCGGTAAAGTTGAAGATTTTATGGATTACTGGTTGCATAAAATCATTAAAACAACGATTAAAAGGTCGACTTTTGCCAATTATCATCTTTATCTTAATAAGTGGTTAATTCCTTATTTGGGTAGTAAGCAGTTGGCAAAGTTAGAAACGGAACAGATTCAGCAATTTTTAGGACACTTAATCGAGGCTGGCTTGGCATCAGGCAGTGTGCGCAATATTTTTCGGCTGTTAAATAATATCTTACGAACGGCGAAACTTTTTGGTTATCTTCATGACAATCCTTGTGAAAAGGTGATTTTACCCGAATACAAAAAATCAAAGGCCAAAGCATTAACACTTTCAGAACAATTTCAATTAGAGCAGGTTGCCAAACAAAGCGGACAAGTTGGCCTAATTGTTGAATTAGCATTGTATACTGGTTTACGGATTGGTGAACTTTGTGCTTTAACCTGGACTGATGTTGATTTTGAACAAGAATCATTAACTATTTCAAAGACCAGACAACGCATTCAAATCGGTGATGGAGCATCAAAAAAGCGAACCCAGATCATAATTGATAGTGCGAAAAGCAGTAGTTCTAACCGCGAATTACCATTGCCACCATTTTTGTTGACATTGTTAAAGGAGTTAGCAGTTGGTAAGCAAGCAACTGATCCAATTTTTAGTAAGCATGGCAAATCTTTAGAGCCACGGATTATTCAATATCATTTCAAAAAAATCTTAGCTAAAACAAATTTAGCACCATTTAATTTCCACACCTTACGTCATACTTTTGCTACCCGCTGTTTAGAGCAAGGGGTGGATATTAAGACATTAAGCGAATTATTAGGTCATTCATCCGCTGTTACGACTTTAAAGTTATATAGCCATAGTTGTTTAAAGCAGAAACAAATAGCGATGCAGCGATTAAATAAACTGCATCCAACTGCTTGGACTAATAGTCAATCAAGAACAAGGCTTGATGTTTTTGGTCAGACTGTTTAAAGTGAAAGATATGGTTAAATGATATTTTCAAGCATTAAAAACAGATGAGGTTAGCGTTATCACAAAACGCTGATCTTTTTAGTTTTGTTTGAAAAAAATAAACCGTCAAAAAAATGGTCAAAAAATAATCAGCCCTTGATCTAAGCGAGGTTTAGGGGTGTTTCGTTATTTTACGTCAATAACGAAAAATGGAGGATTTAATTGCTATAAATGTAGATAGATTCGCTTGTGCTATCAAACGATGTTGATTATTTGTGATTTTATTAATACCTAAATGTTAGTTTGCACAAATAACCACTTTTGATACTACAAACGAGATTATCTGTAACTGGAATCTCAAAAGGGTTTATTATACTTTAGGAGAAAGAGAAAAAATGCTAAGTGAGGTGTGCGCAATGATGGCAGGTAATGGGTCAATACGGATTAGAGAACCTAGTGTGAAAGTCTAGTAACTGAATCCAAAAAAATAATTTTCCAATATTAGGAGGAAGAATGAAATGCAAAGAAATTTCAAAAAGAACAATAAATTGAAACAAGCTTTGATTGGTATGTTCTTGGTGGCAATTATTGCCTTAACCGGAACGTATGCGTTCCAGCAGTTCAATAGTCGTGCATTTAATACGCTTTATCTTGAAGCGAATCCTGGAATCCGTTTCCATGATAACTTTGTGCGAAATACGAATGATGCCGGAACATTACTCGGAAACCATGACAAGATGTTATTTGCCGAGAATTTCGGGAGCGAGTACATCTTTGTACGTGCCCGTTTACGTGAGTACATCAGTGTGCTGGGAATGCCACTTGATGTAACGGGTGCAAATGGTGCTGCTGGATTTACGATGGACATTGATAATCCAGCCACGTGGCCAATTTTCCGTGCAACGGATGCGGATGTTAATGTACGTCGTCCTGGTTATGCGTCAGCGTTGGTTGGTAATCAAGGTGTGTCATGGGTTTTAGGTGATACGCGTGATGTGCGTCATAACTTTATTCCAACCTTTAACCATGCTACAGAACTTGCAACGAGTATTGATGCGTCATTATTAGATGATATTTTAAGCATCTTTGGTCAAGAGAATGCTTTCCGAATGACGGAATCAACGGGTCATGCTGTTGATGCGATTGCTGGTGGTTGGGGTGTTGATATTACGCAACCGATTGATGTTGCGGTTGGTGTCCCAATTACGAGTGTTCATGATTTAATTGGTAATGGTTTGCAAACTGGACCTGGTTTATTAGGTCATGACGATGCTACTTTTGCGATGAGTGATCCGGAACACGGAACTTTCAATTGGGCGCAAGGCGAAACGGTATCATCACCGCGTTTAATTGTAGATGAAAATGGTATGTTAACGCTGGTGACTGAGCAAGTGTCAGTACCAGACCCAGCTAATCCAGGTGAATATATTTACGTTGATGAAGTTGTCATCTTTAATCATGTTGGTCAGCCAACATTAACGCCAAGATCACAATCAATCATGACGGCTCACAACTGGGTGTCAAACAGCCGTCCACGTCCAACTCGTATTCCAAACCCACGTACCGGTGCAACGAGTGCATACGTCTATACTGATACGTTCTGGGTAATGGATTCAGAGTCAGCAGATGGTTGGTTCTACTTCGCTGTGCCAGTATCACCAGGTGAAGCGACGTCGTTATTAATGAACCAAGTGATTTTAGCAAATCCAAATGGTGGATCACTTGAGTACATCATTGAAATTGAAGCCGAATTCGCCACGCATGCACAATTAAGAGCAGGCGCTTGGGGACCATTAACGGGTGCGGGAATGTTAAATCCGACTATTCAAGATTTATTAAATCTTGGTGAAGACGATGATGACCCAATTTCAGACGTATATGACTTAAACTTCGTTGATGAGGATGAATTAACGATTGCGCGTGGTGCAACGCTGGATTTTGGTGAATTAGTGTTAGTTGAATTACCAAGTGGTCTTGCAATTATGACGTCTTATCAAGCAGTTGCGACGAGTGGTACGATTATCAACCCAGCGAACATCGTTGACTGGCAGTTAATTAATATTGCTGGTGTTAATCACGGTTTAACGTTAAACGGTCCAGCAGGTACCATTAGCGCGTCTAATACCGCGATGTTAAGTAGTGCTAACGGTGGTGATCGCATTGCAACCATCCGTGCGGGTTATTTAGTTAACGGTTTACTGGCAGTTGCTACTAGAGACGTTTACGTTGTTGGTAGTATTGATGTTGGTGGAGGTGGTCCAATTGGTCATCCTGGTATTCCAGGCGGCGGCGGTGGTGTCGTTGAGATTCCAAGTACTAATCCAGTCGTACCGTGGCCACCAACTGTTAATGACGATAATGGTAATCCATTAACGCCAGTTGTAACAACGTGTCAAATCGTGCCACCAGTTCCTGGTGTTGAATTTGATAATGTCAATGGTGTGCTCATCGTTGGTCCAGACGTGCCACCAGGAACCGAATTTGAAGTGGTGTGTCAAGTGTGTACGCCAATTGGTTGTGTGGAAACACGCGATCCAATTATTGCGGGTGAAGTACCAGCCATCCCATCACCACTACCAGGGTTGCCAACTTACACGTCACCACATGGTGGACCAGTTGTCGTCACACCAAACCCAGCTCCTCAACCAACACCAGCACCGGGTTCAGGTCTGAACGATAGTGATTTTGCGAGCATCGTGTTTAGTTTAGCTAACCGTGGTGCAACGCCGGTTTACGCAGGAATTACAGTTGATGCTCGTAGTGGTCAAATGGTAATTCCAGAATCAACGCCGACACCACACGAGTTCTACCTCGTCTTAACGGTAACAAGTACTGAAGGGTTAACAACGGTACAACGCTGGTTGATTTCAGTTGAAGCGGGAGCAACGCCACCAGAATATCGTATGGTATTCGCGACTCCGGGTCATTTAGATGCGGTACGTGCGTATCCAAACGTAACTAATCTTGGTGTAACAACGCCAAATACAGTTGGTGTTAACCGTGCCCTTGGTAATGTAACGGTTACGCGTTACTATCCGGATACATCTACAAGCGTCGCAGTTAATTATGGTTGTGTGACGTGGGGATTAAGTGGTTCGACAAGCGGTGTTACGGCACGTCGTCCAGTTGGACAACCAGATACATCAAGAGCTGGTGAGTTAAACTTAACTTCGGCTGCGGCAATGGGTGCTCAAAATGTCGTTGCGAGCTTCCGTCCAGCGGGGTGTGCGATTACGGACCCAGTTGCGGTAACAGCAACGCGTTCAATCAACGTGCGTAACCACCCAACCTACAGCATGACATTGCCAACGGCAGCATTAACGGTAAATCGTAACGCAACGAATGTTGGAACTGGTAACGTAACCGTGACAAGAACGCATTGGGATGGTACAACTAATACGTTAACGGTTGCCGATCTTGGCAGCTTACCAAACGCAGGAAATACGGTGCGTTGGGATATCAACCCAACAATGAGTGGATTAAGTGCAATCGGAGCTGGTGCTGCGCCACATCAAGCAGGAAACGTACAAGCATCGGCAACGGCTGCGACTGGTGACGGAACTGTGCGTGCGCGTTGGGCATCACCAGCAGGTGAAATCAGTGCAACTCGTAGCTTTAACGTTCCAGCATCAAACTTCGGTGATTTACCAGTGGCCGTTGCAGGATGTGCGCAAACAGGAACGCCAGCTAACCTTTGGACGGATTCAACCGGCTTCCAGTGGTGTGTTGTGGCAACATCTGGAAACTATTCAATGTTAGTCGCAAGGCATGTAGTCCAAAGTAACCGAGTTGGTGGTACAGGTGGTAACCGTAATCATTCAACGAATGCGTTTATTCAATGGCCAGCGACGACAGCAGCGGCATTAGGCGGAACTAATGGTCCTGAGTCGAGAACTCGTATCAACTCGAATTGGTGGCATGTTAATACGCAAGTATCGCCAGAATTAAGAGCAGCGGCAGTTGATGCGAATACACCAACGAGATGGACAACTTGGACTGCGAATGCAACAAGAGGAGCGGATATGCTAGCGACTTCATTATCAAGTCCAATTACAGGAAGTGCAGGAACTAACCCAGTATTCTTCCTCAATGAAGCAGAAATCAACGTCTTCATGGGTCAAACCGACGCTACTTCACGAATTACCAACCGCTTAAATGCAACAGGTAATGGTACTGGAGCAGCAGCGTGGTACTGGCTGCGTTCGGCTGGTGCTAGTCCGACGGTTGCCGTGTCGGTTGTGAACACGACTGGTAACTGGGCTGCGTCTAGCGCCAACA
>Ga0123355_10017091_pt1 | contig 11454 bp, 11 predicted proteins | sample TergutEmb28metaG_3_FD_89872 | JGI IMG/M metagenome (GOLD analysis project Ga0123355, IMG submission 89872) | Embiratermes neotenicus P1 segment gut microbial communities from Petit-Saut dam, French Guiana - Emb289 P1 | ecosystem: Host-associated > Arthropoda: Insects > Digestive system > Gut ...
GCAACCTTCACAGTGCTCACACCCTACAACATAGCACCACAGCACCGCAACCAGCCACATCCAACACTACCAGCTAAAACCCGTATGCAGTAACACGTGGTCTTTTCTCCTGATGATGTGCATACAGATGCCCGAAACATGTCGAGACAGTAGTCAATAATCAACATCTGGAATTGACAATAAATAAATCGTTTATATTGTTGCATCTTGTTGGTATTCTTTCTTCACGCTTTGCTCACGATGCACGGTCACAGAAACATAAAGAGTAATGAATGTAGGAAATTTCTTGACTAGTGGAGCTTCCCAAGACAGCCTGCTGCATGGGTTAGTGTGACAGATCTAAACGTTTTGATTTTCGTTATATGCAGTTATGCAAATGCTTGTGGCTATTGTATGGGGAGGTAGATGAGCACATCAGTATGGAAAATGTACTTAGTGAAACAGTTGTTTGGCATTGCATTACTATTTTTGGTTTTTATATGATAATTGTCGGCACCAATTGTAAATGGGCATCGAGACAGTGTATATTTTGAAGTCACTATTTGCTGTAAGAACACCACACACTGTTTGCACATTTGTTTTTGTTACTGTGTTATGAATGTACACTAATGCCATCAAGACACAACTTACCATACATTGATTGAACACTGCACCTCTACGTGTTTCAACATCCAAAGTTGAACATGGGCGGATTTACAGTCAAGTGTTAACATTGTATATGTCAGCATATTTGTAAATTATAACATTGGTAGTGATAAAATGTAATTAAACAATGTAGATATCATTTCCCTTAACACATACAAATTACATTGTGATGCTGGGTATATGAGGACGCTGTAGCAGCCCGTGTAAATGTGGGTGCCTTTACCCTTCCAGTTTTGTGTTGTGTGGATCTGTATGGAATCCTGTAGAGTTTTTTGTGGTTTGATTCCAAAAAGTACTTTAATCTGAAAATGAAAATTAAGTGTGAGTAGGGTTGGCATGATTACCTACTGACTTTGAACTTGAATAGAAAGCCATCTTTCTTGTCTAATGACCAGGCAAGATTAAAAAGTAGTCTATTATCTTATGCTTCATGTTCTGTGATTAGTCAGTCTGCTTCTTTCATGATACAGATTTACAGGTTTTACAAAATGTGCATGCTTTAATCTTTGTTTATAGAACCAAGTTGTTTCTCGTACACCTCATCAGTTACACCAACGGCATGATTATTGTTCAGAATGAGTGGCATATCTTTATTCATCCCAGTTGTATTCCCTTTTGTGGATGTGTTCCTTGTACCATATTTTGAGTTTTCTACCTGTGACAAGTACATAAGGAGGTTTCAAAAAATAAGGTACCAGCACGTCTGACATGAAATAGTATCATGGGACTGCAGATTTAAGATTGTAATGAGCACATGTATTTTGTGTCCTTGTACAGCTATGAGTGGATGCCATACGTATGTCAGTTTAAAGACGGATGGTCTGCTGGAACCATGGCAGACTTTGAAGTATGAATTGTGTTTTGATTTTTTGTGCGTGATGTGCACTGCACCAGTGAAAATCCACTGCCAGTTGGAGGCAGTGTATGGAGTATGTGTAATACCATGAAAACAAGCAGATATGGTGCATGGCTCTGAACAGTGGCAGGACAGATGTTTACAGGCAGTGATCTGGGCACCAAGCATTTCCACTACCGATGATGCATTGCGTAGAGACACGTTCCACTGCTGATGTTGCCAGAGAGCTAGACATTCGCTGGGTAGTGCACAGAAATGTCCAGGACCAACTGGATTACAGAGAAGTGTGTGCGCACTGGGTGCCAAAAATCCCACAGATTATAACAAATCTCATTGTATGGGCCTTCCTTGTATCCATTGGACACATTACACTGATCAAAGAGAGCAGTTTTGGAGCTGAAATATGGTTAATCACACACAACCTGAAACTAGAAAATGGATGTGTGGTAGAGAAACTACCATCTCCTTCCAGCAAAGAAAATGGAAGCATTGTCATCAGTAAAGATGACTATGGAAAATGTCTTGGGACCATAAACATGTGCTTGTTTTGGATTTCCTGGACTATGGTAACACTGTCTGCTGATTGTTATTGTGGTACACTTAGCTTACAGCGGCCATTTTTCACAAAAGACCTCGGTTACTTCACCAAAGTATTGTCCTTTTGCAAGAAAATTCCAGGAGCCATACACCCGACTGGACAGCTGTTTATGGCTGTGCATCTGATAGGTTATGGATCAGTCCCAATCTTGTGCTCGGTGTTTTCTCACTGAATCCTCGAGAAGCGCCAGGCTGGCAAATGATTGCAGTAGATGCTGATGTGAAGCAAATTATCGCCTCTTGGGTACAGTCACTTTACAGCAGTGTCTTTACCCTGGAATATAAGCCTTGGTACCATTTTGGGGCAAATAGTGAGATGATAGTGGTAACTACTTGGAGGTCTGATGTGTACCATCTGCTTCACATGTGCCACGTATTGATCAAAGTCATAATAACATTCTGACATGAGTGTTTGTTACCTTAGTTTTTGAAAGTTCTTAGTATATGCATTGCAGTGTGAGTAGGTGAGTTCATAAATACTGGGTGTTTGGAATGGTGGGGTTTCTGTATCATTTATTGATAACTTTTACAATGAATTATTTGTTCTAGTAGTGACTTTCACCCTGCTATGCCCAAACAGTTTTGTAACTTGCTTTACATAAGCATTATATATTGAAAGTTACATATGTCTTCTTTGAAACTTTTTTCCTATATTCTGTAGGTATTTGTGTGAAGTGTTTGGTGTTGTACTGGTAGTAACTTTTATCATGACTGTTATATATCCATTATTTATTGCACTGGTGATGGTTCCCTATTTGTGTGTTTATCTAAGTTGCTGAGTTGTAACTTATGTGTATAGTTGAATTAATATCTACAGGGGATGGAGAAATAATGGAAAAACAGGACAGTATAGGAATAAAACTCTTTGTGTTGGCTGCACTGAAAGAACATTAGTTGTATCTTTCATTATTCTTTTGTTTGTTTGTGCTGTGTAATGCCAGTGTCAGTGCATTACAGATTGTGTTTAGTAACAGTTTGTATGAAAGTACTGACAAATGGGAGACTTCTCAGATTTTCAGAGAGGACAGATTGTTGGTATGCGTTTAGCTGGAGCATCTGTAACCAAAACGGCCACTTTATTAGGTGTAAATAGATCAGCAGTTTCCAAGGTTATGATGACATACACAAAACAGGGGAGGACATCTTCAGCTGAAAGGAATAGTGGTCGAAAACCAAAACTAAGTGAAAAGGACTGCCGTACATTGAAGGGGATTGTGTCTATAAATCACAGAAGTACTGAAGCAAAGGTGACAGCAGAACTTAATATTCATCTTGAAGACTGCTTCCACAAAAACAGTCTGATGAGAGTTTCACAAATCCAACAATATCCATGGTAGAGCTGCAATTGCTAAACCTCTGATTACTGAAAACACTGCTAAAAGGTGATGAAGTTGGTGTGATGATCACAAAACCTGGCCATCTCATGACTGGAAATATGGTCAGATGAGTCATCCTTTATGTTGTTCCAAACAGCTGACCAGGTTTATGTTTGGATATCACTGAAGGAAGCCTGTAATCCTGAATGCCTGGTTCCAAATGTGAAACATGGAGCCAGATCTGTGGTGATTTGGGCAGCAATATCTAGTAATCTGCTGGTCCTGTCCTTAATCTGAGTGGTCGAATTACTGCCAGTGACTGTGTGGACATTTTAGGTAGCCAGGTGCATCCGATGGTTCAGGTGTTGTTTCCTAACATTGACACAGTTTTTCAAGACGATTTGCCACGCACACAGCCACGTGTTCAGTTTTGGTTTGAGGAGCATGAAGATGCACTTCAACATCTTCTCTGGCTAGCACAGTCGCCCACCTTAAATATCATCGAACCACTGTGTTCAGTTTTAGAGAGCAGGATGAGAAGCAGATTCCCTCCATTATCTCTCCGGCAACTAGAAGAACAGTGGTACAGTATTCCACTAGAGACTGTTCAGAACTTACATGAGTCTATTCCAAGAAGGATACAAGCTGTGTTACAGGCAAATGGCAGCCCAACTTCATATTAATAAAGAAATGTGAATGTTTCACGGCTGTTTTATTTTTTCATCCCCTGTACATACTGCCAAGTTAAATATCCTTGGGGCGATTAGATAAATTATGTAGAAATGTATCTTTGTGAGTAGGTGTTCTGTTTAATAGTTTACCTTGTCTGTCTGTGTTCAGTAAAGCTGTTGAATGGTTTTGTATGGTTAACCTGTTTTTTTTATAACCAGTTTTTATTACATAGTAACCATATACTGATGAGGCATTTATGGCTTTCGAACTTGATGGGGAAAATCCTCCTGGTGTCCTGTCAGAGGTCAAAGCATGTAGATGTGCACCATTAAATCAGTGTGATACAAAAACCTTCTGATGGCATTAGTATAACAATTGCAACCACACTGTTTATGTACCAAGTGGATTACAATAAACTGTGTCCCACCCAACCCAGATGATAATATATTCAACTTTGTTATAATTTGTGGACTTGGTTTTTTTGTTTGTTTGTATTTATTATTCTCCTCATACACTTTAGGTACATTTCATATTTTTCATTCAGTGTTCTGTGATATTTCCCTTTGACCCCCCTGCTTGGTCATGATTTCTTACATGTTTATAAAATAATTTCATACATGTTAGCTGAGGTTCTTCAGTCAGAAGGTGGAATTTGGTGGTGTATGCCAGATCATGGTTTTCAATTTGTGCCGTTTTGCAAACTGGAAGTGCCCAAAATGTGGCAAAATAGCCCTGTGTTTTTAGTCCTGTGCTGCAGTTTAGTGACTTTTGTATTCTAATTCCCAGATTTGAACTTAAAAGCCAGTAATCCTGGTTTTTAATGTTGACGTTAAGATTGTGGTAGTGTGTTTCAACAGTCGTCAACCGTACGTGCATGTAAGATTTCATGACCAGTTCTTCATGTGGTACCAAAATAGCTATATGGTGTAGTGTGCTTTTTTTTTGTGTGGAGGGGGGCCATGTTTGGTCCGTGTGGGATATTGTGGGGCTGTAAATATTGGACGAGATGAAGATGTTGAGCTGTGACTAATTGGAATACCATGTAATAGCGATTTTGGTACCAGTAACAAAATCGAGGTGGGCGTGTGATACTTGTGCCGTCTAGCTAGCAAATATTTGTGGGAGCCACCGCGAAGTAACTGAGAACTGCGCTCTTCTGGGTTATTACGCAGTTAGTGGCAATTTTACCACTACCAGAAGAGCGCAGTTCTTAGCTACTTCGCGGTGGCACCCTCAAAAATCACGCAAATTTTTGCTAGCTAGACGGCAGAGTATCACACGGCCACATTTCAAAATTTTCTTGCTACTAAATACTCCGCGCGTCGCAGTAAAAATTTTCCCGCCAAAAAACTTAGTATATATATACTTAGTACTCTTAGCTACCAGATGTCGCTGCTGCTTCTCGCTGATCCTCGAAACTCGCTAGACTGGAACTGTTAACCTTGGGTTGCTGGGCTGTCGACTTATCCATTATATCACGAAATTCTTGTTGAGAGAATAATTTCAATTTTGTAACTTCCTAATGTTTTATACAGTCGAGGAATCTAAACAGAAAATTTAAGTCCTTGCCGGCGGTCGGTCTCGAACTACTGAACCTTGGATTGCTGGGCCGTCGTCTTATCCACTAGACCACGATGTTCTTGTTGATCAAATAATTTCGGAACTTCCTGATAAGTTATGAGGTCGAGGAATCTTAACGGAAAATGTAAGTCCAAGTCCTTGCCGCGTGTAGATCTTTTCAATATTATACTAAGTTTTTTGGCGGGAATCTTGGATTAGAACATCTGCACTCCCCTACCTACACAACATTTATTAACAAGTTTACCAGAAAACCTTTCTGACCACTACACCACGACTCTCGCTTAAGGAATATAAGTGCGGAACCCCTTGATAAATTGTCTATAAAGAGAATCTATTGTCTCAGTACCCGCACTGACAAAATTACATCGTTCCTTCAGAACTACCAGTGCCATGGTAGTGTTGAATTCAACAACAGTATTACTGTAGGTGAGTTAAAGTGTATGTTCTGTCCCACTACTTTACCAGCGCATTGCTGTAGCAGTATTTACAGACATGACGTCAATGACCTACCCTCGTAAGATTGCTAGCACAGCCGACATATATCTCGGAATATTACTGCTGGTACGTAAGCCTGCAATGTTACGAGACGAGATACATAGGTGTTGTGAAGTCCAGTACGTACCGCAGTGCTACAACAAAATGCACTGGCAAAGTCATTAGACAAACAATTTGAAATTACCTACAGTACTACTGTTTGTTGAATTTAACACTACAATGGCGCTGGTAATTCTTACGTAACGTGATTTTGTCGGTGCAGGTGTTTGTCAAAGCACTGAGATTACGGTCTGTTAGTGTGACGCCGTGTAGTTTGGCAGACACGACATTAGATCCCAACAGACCGAAACTGGAAGAGGACAAGGTATGGGGCTGTGGCAATTTCTATTGATCCCTCGGCTGCGATTGGAGGTGTACGTTCTGCTAGGTGTACATAACACCAAATACTGATCTCGCTTGCGGAACAGCACTCTGCAGTGTCACCAGGTACAGATCTGTCGTCGCTCTGACGGTACGCCGCTGACTTCTTGATGTACTTACCGTGGAAATATATACATCCGGTGTTGCAGACTGTCCACCTGATACATCTCATCTATTTTCAGTTCCACCCTTTTCACCACTCTGAAATGTCGCCTTCTTAACCTACATCACCATGGAGTTCCACTGTATACCCCAATTATATGTGTTACGTTTCACCTGCATCTTCAGTAGGTTTTGTTTGCAGGAATTGTTTTTCAGGCAATTAACTGGCTCTTATTTTTTTATATCCCGGAACAAAAGGGACCGCTCTTAGTAGTAAGCATAAGACACACAACAACAACCCAGAATACGAAGCTTCTGCACATTATGCACGTCATACAGTTACTAACTGCCTCGTGAGGAATTACAGCCTGACAGTGTATTATTTACTACAGTGCTGGTTTTCCATCAGGAAAAGAACTGCCTTTGCTGGAAATGTGTAATCAACTATGAAGTGAGATCTGCGATCTTTTGGGACTTTACACAGCGTAGAATGGTAATTCTTACCACCCCTGAAGATGGGACCGGTTGGTTGTCCCGAAACGTCGGTAGCTAACTAGCAATACATGCTGCGTAACATTCCAGACGAGCTTAATGTAAGAATTGCACACAGAATTTCAGTACATAAATGTCGGTAAAAAAGGACCCCTTCACTACGCTACGCATAGAAGGGATTTTTTTTTTTAATTAGCAAATGCACAATTCTACAATCTACGCATTCTTTCTATTAGCTCCTTCATGTAATAGAAAGAATACAGAGACTGTAGAATTGTGCATGTATTGGTGTTAACCAGAACTTTAATATATCATAGTAAACAGACTGAAAAATATGTCCAGTATGGGGCTTTTGTGAATGTGGCAGTGATCTTCACAGATCCATAAAAGATGCGTCATACACAGTAACTCGGCCCAGCACGATCTTCTATTCTGAGAGAGATGACGTTCTCACACAGGTGTCGATGAAGATTACACCCTGTCAACTGGTGAAGGGTTACAAACGTTTCGGTTGAACCATAGTGCCTTCATCTTGGACTGTTGGCCCTGAAGATGAAGGTAAATTGACCAGTCGATAGGGCGAAACGTCTGAGACAACTTACATCTTCAACAACGCTGTGAGAATTTCACCACCACCAACCGATGTTCCGAAACATCGGCAAGAGACTACCAATCGACACCGCGTGCAATCCCAAAACAGCACAGATCTCATTTACACTGCGTTCAAAGCCTGAAATCACACAACTGTGGCAGTGCTACGTTTTCTGCTATCAGCATGCCAAGAGAATGCACAGACTGAGGTTGACAGGGTGTTTTTTTTGTTGTGTTGTTCACGTGTATGCTGGTCACTTCAGATGAAAGAAAATTATCCCACGACAGGTAAAGGGCAAGAAGAAATAGGCTGAAATCCATTACTTATTGAGACTGTTTGTGATGTACATTTACAGTTAGGAACAGAAGGCAGAACATCAGTGTATGCCTAGTGAACATTCTGATGGACAAACAGGACCCTGCAGTGCGCAAGGGTAGCAAGTTTCTTTAAAATTTATTGTTGTGTATGATGCAAAGATAATGGCAGGAACAGCGTGAACTAGATGTTCGTGAAATGTCAGGCTTACATACAGAATACACATTACAGCTAGTGAACAGCTCATACCACTTTTTCGACCGATGAACATTTAGGCTCATTGTACAAAAATTAAATGAAACACAACTCAAACTTTGTGTCTCAAGTTCAAGTACACCAAAAGCAGTGAAGTGAACCCCCCAGAAAAACAAACATATAAAATGGTGCAAACTCTTTCTCTACTCTGGGACAGCATTCCAGCGAGTCGCAAAAGGGAAAGGCTCTTGCTTCTGCAGAATCTAGGATGGAAGGAAAGAAGAAAAAATGTGGCATTGTCTATCCTTTTGCTGCCGATAAAATGCTACATCCCTACATGATCCAAACAGCTCCCAACAGTGTGGCACTGAAAGCTACTGGGGTTCATACAAACCCACAAAGACGCAGCACCCAATCCACGAATTCAAAGTAGAAAAAACACTGTCATTTGTGTCCAGGAATAGCAGATGCTAACTGAGCTCAACAATAAGAGTGTAAAAGCCACTCTTCAGATAGGAATCTAATTCAGTGTTTTCAGTGCAATCTGGTATTTGTGAAGTTATTCCTGTGTGTGCCAAGCAGGCATTCTGGGGGGGGGGTTCAGCTCCACACACACACACACACACACTCAACCTCAGCATGAAAGTAAATGGACATGAATAGTCTGCTTCATGCCAGGCCACCCCCATGCCCACTGAACAGGAGGCTGGGTGGGAACCAGAACTGCCACGCACTTTGGAGTAAAGAAAAATCTCTTCCCCTGACAGGAATCAAACTATGATGCCTCAGCTGTCAAACCTGTGGCCTACTCAATATATCAACTATGCTATCTCAGCACTGTCTGATACCCGCATCCACTAAAAAGCTGTATGGTACAAAATGCAGCTAGTTTCATTACCACGAGACTAAAAAATGCAGTCAAACAATACAAGACTCTACAGGTTTACGGTGTATAAGGTAAATGGGGTACAAGGTTGTTGCTTTTTAATGTAGTAATGCTAGGGTTAGTCAAAATGAATAATGAATTATGTCTGGTTTCCTTGTGCCCAGTTACAGTCCTGACATGTCTATGAAACGGGATGGTGTCACATGCCAGCAGGGCAAACATGTCACTGCAGTGAGAAGCTCAGATCTCATCCACAAGCAGTGACACCTGACTTGTTCACAGACACCCTGACAATCAAACTACTCATACATACAATTAGATATCTGAATTTACAGAGATTATAAGGACTTGTTGAGTGTCATATAAAATGAGATCTGAGGTTCTCAAGGTGGCAATAACGATGTTGCTTGTCTCCTTGGTCCAGCCACTTTAAGTCAGTAGGTATGTAACATCATGTAACAGCAGTTCAAATATAGCAAAACATCAACAGTTTATATTTTTTTTAACCAGCTTAAGCGCAAGTTGCTTCTGCACTGTCTGCCCAGTATGTCTGGTAAGAGTAAGGTTGAATATGTGGATGGGAGAGGATTCAGCTTGTCAGTATGCAAGCTGCGTCTATAGCAAGCAACATAAAGCACACTGATTATCATCAGGACATATTATAACTGTTTATATTTATTGTACTATACTTACAACAAACATTGCAACCAATAAGGTCTCTTGCTTACTGTACTTTAGGACACAATACAAACAACAAACACACTGTGTGTATAACTGGTGTTTACCAAGTTAACACTCAAAAGTGCAACTTCCAACATACATTCATACTTCAGTGAAATTCGCCAAGCTTGCAGACCCTATAAGAATGAAATGCCAAACTTCAGGCCTCTATGCCTCATAATTCTTTTGTAGCAAGAATTTTAAAAAAAGTCAACTTTCTTGCATGACACAGCTTAACTATGGACCTACTTTAGCTAGAAGAGTCATGTTGGCCTACTCTAAAAGCTAACAAAATGTGTGTGAAATCTGTGTTTTCAGTGTAGAAAGTATTAAGATTATGGGTTCATGGTATGTGATGTGGTGGTGTTTGACACCAACATCTTGGTGGAACCTGGCGTTTCTGTATTCTGCGGGAAAGAACTTTTGAACCCAGAAGAGGGGGGCAGCAGGTTCCTCCAAATTGTTTGGGGCTGTCTACCAAACCTCATAGAGTCACATCCCTTGACTTTATTCTCAATAAACTTAAGTCCCCATTACATATCACATGCCTGGGTTTAATATACATGAGCACCAGGATTGTCAAAACTGTGCATCAAATTCCTCAAAAGATATGCAGTAAGTTTCTAACTTCATGAAACACAATGGTTATGTCCCCCTCTGAACCTGTCCAGCACAGAATTTATAGCTGATGTGTGTTCAGGTGTCATATTAACAGGTGGATTTGGGTATAAATAATGCTGACATCTTCTAAGGAAATGGAATTATTCATTACTTAATGAATGTGGAGTACTACCCTACTTCAGATACTGAATAAGCTCAGCTGTACTCTGCCAGGTACATACATAGGAAAAATTTCAAGCTGCAGCATAGTAAATGTTGGATGTGATTAAGTTTTTTATGAAGTTTCAAGTTCTGAGATTTCTAAGCCTCGTTTTGTACATCTTACTTGGGCGCTTCATTTCACAACACTGACAGTTGCTAAGATCATACAGTGTCAATGTCAGATGAATGGAAGGGTGTGGAGCATTGGTAGAATAATACTGACAGGAAAAATCAAAACACTCGGAGAAAAACCTGGCCCAGTGCCACTCTGTCCACTGTAATTCCATGTTTTCATGTACCTGAGGCATGTGGCTATTTTCAGATGTAAACTAGTGGCTTGTTATATGTGTAGTAAAGCATGTCAGAAGTCTTGAATCACAACTAAGTGTCATGCGCTGTGGGCCAAACTGCACCATAAAAACAGTAACATATTTGTTTATGTCTTACAGATGTAGTTCATATCATAACAGCGGGATATGATAAACTGTTCTTATGCTTAACATCACAGTGAATATGCAGCTTGTCACTTATTTCACAAAAGTGCAGACATTCATGAAAACATCTTTATTCATTAATAAGCCTTTACTGCCTTCACTGTAATGAAATTTCATTGTAACAAACATAATCTGTCCCACCGAAGTGTAATAATGTTGTAATGAACGCAACTTTAGCCACCCAATTTAATGTATATTTTGTAAAATATTGTATATTTTAAACGGACATGACATGGTACTCTGGCTATGAGGCA
>Ga0123355_10017092_pt1 | contig 11454 bp, 11 predicted proteins | sample TergutEmb28metaG_3_FD_89872 | JGI IMG/M metagenome (GOLD analysis project Ga0123355, IMG submission 89872) | Embiratermes neotenicus P1 segment gut microbial communities from Petit-Saut dam, French Guiana - Emb289 P1 | ecosystem: Host-associated > Arthropoda: Insects > Digestive system > Gut ...
AACATGTCATATATAATATTCATTCTGCAATAGCTTCGTGAGCTTGGTAGGAGCTTCTGACCAAAGGGGCTGATGCTACGTAGGTGAAGCCTTGTTTTCTGGCTATTTTGCCGTATTCTTTGAAGGTTTCAGGAGGGAGGAATTCTTTTACCGGATGGTGGTTTAGACTGGGGGTCAGGTACTGGCCTATGGTTAGGAGTTCGCAGCCTGCCTGTAGCAGGTCGTCGAATAGTTCGATTACCTGTTCTTTTGTTTCGCCCAGGCCTAGCATTATTCCTGATTTTGCTTTTATTTGGGGATTTTGTTTTTTTATGGCAGCTATTAGGTCAAGGGAGCGTTGGTAGTTGGCTTGTGAGCGCACTTGAGAGTAAAGTGCTGCTACTGTTTCCATGTTGTGACTGATTACTTCGGGATTTGCTTCTGTGATTAGCTTCAGGGCGTCCATGTCGCCTTGCAAGTCGGGGATGAGTACCTCTATTGCTGTTTGGGGTGAAAGGTTTTTGATTGCGCGAATTGTGTTGGCAAAATGGGCTGCTCCGCCGTCTGGCAGGTCGTCGCGAGTGACAGAGGTTACTACCACATATTGGAGAGTTAGCTCTTTGACTGCTTGGGCAACTTTTTGAGGTTCGTCTAGGTTGAGTTCCTGCGGTTTTTCATGGGTGACGTTACAGAAGCGGCAATTTCTGGTGCAGCTGGTTCCGAGGATCATGAAGGTTGCTGTTTTTTGAGAAAAGCAGTCTGAGTAGTTGGGACAATTGGCTTCTTTGCAGACGGTATTAAGTCCCAGCTGCCTAAGCAGACCTTCCACGGCCTGTTGATTGGGGTCGGTTTTACGTGAGACACGCAGCCACTCTGGTTTTCTCTGGATATCCTTTCTAGTCAAAGACACAGGACAAGAACTCCTCTTTGGTGATGTCGCCCAGATAGGGTCGTAAATTCAGATTTTGTAATACGGTATCAAAGGCAGTCCTTTTGTAGGCTACCCCAATGAGCCTTGATTCGAGTCCGCCTAAAGGAGCGGTACCTAAAAAGTCGCCGTGTAGAGAGCACTGTGCTACCTTGCCCTTGCGTACATCAAGGAACACATCGAGTCTGCCTGCAGGAAAGCGCTTACTTGCCGACACAGAGAACTTCGGAGTCTTTGCCTCTATCCAGGCAGGATTACCATATTTTATTTGATATATATTATTGACCTGCGATAAATCATCGGTACTGAGCGAATATTCCTGTACTGTCCCAAGTCCGCGCGATTCTACCTCGTGAAAAAAAGACTGTTTGAGTTGCTGGATAAACTGCTCTGCTGAGTCGTCTTTTTGCAATGTTTCTTTGATGTTGGTTACGCGGCTTCGGATTGACTTTACCGCTTTTGTGCGAAACTTTTCGTCATCAACGCGCAGGACACTTGCGAGTGCTTCCAGGTTGGTGTCAAACAGAAGTGAGGCATGTGTGCAAATACCCTGACCACGCATAAACTGTGCCATGCCTGCAATTTTCTTATCGACGCCTTCTACGTTGAGCACTATGTCATTGCGTCCTTTTTTCTCCGCAGAAATCCCCATTCGCCTAAGCGCTGCAACTAATAAGTCAGCAAACTGTTCACGTGCTGCCTGTTGTGGATATGTGTCATCTGTAAAGTCTTCGGGCTGAATCAGGCTGATTTGCAGTGCACCTGCATCAGCGTAGATTGCTCCGCCGCCGCTGGGACGCCGTACTATCTTGACATTGAGATTGTCCGCACGATCCTGGTCAAGCTCTGCATCTGCTAGCTGGTATTGACCTAGCATGACACAGGGATTTGTCTGCCAAAACAATACGGTAGGCCTGCTGATGGACGGATTTTGCAAGACGAATTCTTCTAGCGCAAAATAATAGGCTGCATCTCTGCTTTTGTTGTTCTCTTTTTCCTCGCCCTTTATTCCGTCTTCAGGCCATATGCAGAGCAAACTAGTCTCCCTTAAGGAAGGGTGGTCGCACAACGGTGGCGTCTGCTCTGCGCTTGCGAATGCCTACTTTAAGTTTGGTGCCCACCTTGCTGTACTTTGTGGGGACATAGGCTGTTGCGATTCCTGAGCCAAGTGCTGGTGAGTGCGACCCACTGGCAATGGTGCCGATCTGTTGGTCGCCGTCGAAAACGGGGAATCCTTCGCGCGGGATGCCACCTGTTACCGTCATGTGCACCAACTTTTCTGATACGCCCTTTTCGCGTGCTGCAGTTACGACCTCATACCCTATGTATCCCTCTTTCCCTTTTGGGCAAACCCAGCCGAGGCTTGCCTCTATGGGGTTTCTGCCTCTGTCCATATCGTTGCCGTAGAGGTGATAGCCCATCTCAAGGCGCAAGGTATCGCGGGCACCCAGTCCAACAGGAGTCACGTTGTCAAAAGAAAGAAGTGCACGCCAGACAGAAACTGCGTCCTCTTTGTGCATTATCAGTTCTACGCCGTCTTCGCCCGTGTAGCCTGTTCGTGCAACCAACACCCGCGCGCCACCGATAAGTTCCGCTGCAATGATGTGGAACCTGGCAGGAGGCTCCCAGTCCTCGTCTGCTGCAAGTTCTGTGATGACATCAATTGCTTCAGGGCCCTGCACGGCAATAAGAGCTGTACGATCAGACTCGTCAAAAATGAAAACCTCGTCTCTGGGGTCACCTGCAGGATTATCGGGCAGATTTTGTTGGAGCCATTCATAGACGGTCTCGCGGTTGCTGGCATTTGCAATCAGCATGTATTCTCCGCCTGTGTTGTATACGATAAGATCATCAATAATGCCACCGTCAAGGTCAAGGAGCAGTGTGTACTGTGCAGCACCGATGTTACTGATTTTTTCCAGGTCGTTTGTTAGTATATGCTGCAAGAAGGCGCTTCCACCCTCTCCGCTTACGCGAAAAGTCGCCATATGCGATACGTCAAAAATGCCCACATGTTCCCGCGTGGCAAGATTTTCTTCGAGTATGCCCTGATACTGCACGGGCATCTCAAACCCCGCAAAGGGACTCATAGTCGCACCGAGGTCAAGATGCTCCTCATAGAGTGGAGTCCTGCTTAAGGTACCCTGTGCTTTATCATTGGTGATTTTTTCTTTATTCGTATCTTTGCTCGCACTCATATCAGTAACCTCTCTGCTGTGCCAGCCGATACGAATGATCAGGCTGACGATCGAAGCGGACATTAATCGAAAACATTGCGCCACGCCATAACTATATTGTAATACCACTGTACCAAGAAAAAGGGATTCTCAACATCTTGCGTTGCAACGAGGGGGACTTGTGCAACAAGCCTCCCCCGCTGAGTAAAGATCATGGTGCCCAGCACGTCGCCCCGCTCTATCGGTGATGTAACTTCATGAATTTCTGTACTTTTTTCAACAGGACCTGCAAGGGCAAAAATATTTTCAATCTTGTCTTCACCCACAGCAAGTTGTACGCTGCGGTCTAAGAAGTTAACAACAGGCGCTGTACCCGCAAGAGTTCCTTCCAGCGCTAGTTCTTGACTGCGAAAGTGGGTGAATCCAAAGTCAAGCAAGGCACGCGCGTCGAAAAAGCGAGCTAAAGTTGCGTTTGTCCCAAGGACCACTGCATACAGTTCGAGACCTCCCCGCTCTGCTGATTCGACAACAGAAAAGCCTGCAGCACGCGTCCAACCCGTTTTTACCCCGTTGGCACCCTCATAGGACTGAAGGAGGATGTTCGTATTTGTCCAACTATGCGAGGTCATGTTCGTAGTAAGCTCTACTTCAATCGTGCCGACGACTTCGCGAAATTCAGGCAAACTCATGGCAAATCGTGACATCGTTGCAATGTCACGTGCCGTCGAGAACTGTCCGTCGTCGTCCATTCCCGAAGCATTCCTGAATTGCGTGTTAGTCATGCCCAATTCCTGGGCGCGCTCATTCATCATATCGACGAAACTAGGCAGGTCTCCGGCTACCAGTTCAGCAGCGGCAAACGCTGCGTCATTGCCCGACACAATCAGGAGTGCCTGAAGCAGTTGCTCTCTGGTTATGATCTCTCCTCGACGTAAAAGAGCACGAGACTCAAGGTAGCTGACAGGCATAGAGGACAAGGTTAACGTCTCATCTTCATCAAGGTTTTCTATGACAAGAATTGCCGTCATGACCTTTACAATTGATGCAGGAGAGCGCTGCTCATCTAAATTGCGCGACCAGAGAATACGTCCGTCTGAGGCAACTAGAGCACCTGCTGCCATGCTGACTTCAGGCATAAGTTCTTCCTGAATGTCAAAGGTCCCCCACATCTGCCCGTCTAGCTCATCGCGGGACTCGACAGTGCTAGCAATGGCACTAGCTGATGACAGCAGCAGGGCCAGCAGCAGGACATACACAATTGTCAGTTTTCTCAAGTACTTAAACACCGTGAAAAACGCTGTCACCCAGCACGCGGAAACCTGCGGCCTCAATAACTTCTGTTGCCTGCACTTGAGGACTTTTTAAGCGACAAAAATTGACTGCCTTTTTCGTAGCTGGTTCGACCAGACAATAGGTATAGCTGATATCCATACCTGCATCTGCAATTGCAGCAAAAAGTTCACCCAGCGAACCTGGTCTATCAGGTATCTCTACAGCAAGAACCTCAGTTGTCGTCACAGAAAAGCCTGCGTCGCGCAGTACCGTCACGGCATCCTCAGTTCTGTCGCAAATAATGCGTGCTACTCCGAAATCGCTGGTGTCAGCAACAAACAAGGCGTGCATGTTGATCTCCTGCTCGCCCAGGGAATTAGTAAGCTGCTTTAAGCGACCGGGGGTGTTTTCTAAAAATACTGATAGCTGCTGCGCCATGTAAATCCTCCTCTATAGCTTAATGTGTTCAAATACGCTTACGAATTTGTGCTTGAATCGCGTCTGGCTCTGTCTAACGATTGTCTATCAGCCGAACAGCCTTGCCCTCTGTACGGGCAATCGAATAGGGCTCGGCAATGGTTACTTTTACGCTTACGGCAAGGACACTCGCAATCGCTGTGCGAACTTCACGGCTCAAACGCTCAAGTGCGCGAATTTCGTCAAAATCGAAATCTGGCGATAGTTCTACCCGGACCTCCATCACATCCATGGCCGCCTCGCGCGTAAGCACAACCTGGTACTGTGGTGCCAGACTGTCCGTAAACTCAAGCAGAACTTGCTCAATCTGGCTGGGATAAACATTGACGCCACGCACAATAATCATGTCGTCGCTTCTACCCGTAATGCGCTCAATTCGCTTATGAGTTCGTCCACAACTGCAGGGCTCAGGAATTATCCGACTAATATCATGCGTGTTGTAGCGCAAAAGCGGAATTCCTTCTTTAGCAAGGGTCGTAAAGACAAGTTCACCATATTCGCCATCTTCTACTCGCTCACCGCTATCGCGGTCAACAACCTCAACGTAAAACTGATCCTCATTTACATGCAGACCATCTTTTGCACTGCACTCAAAGGCAACACCTGGTCCCATGATTTCTGACAGACCATATATGTCATAGGCGTCAATGTCTAGTTGCGTCTCAAGAGATTTTCGCATATTCTCTGACCAGGGCTCTGCACCAAAGATACCAAAGCGCAGGGGCAATTGCGACAGGTCAATGCCCTGCTTAGCAGCTTCCTCTGCTAGCAGCAGCGCATAACTAGGTGTGCAGGCAAGACCGCCTGCTGGCATCAGGTCATGTAGAAATTGGACCTGGCGTTGCGTGTTGCCCCCAGAGATAGGAATGGCACATGCCCCCAGCAACTCTGATCCATAGTGCAGGCCCAGGCCACCGGTAAACAGACCGTAGCCATAGGCAACGTGGAGAAAGTCGTCAGCACTGCCCCCTGCAGCAACTATGGCTCGCGCAACACACTCTGCCCAGTTCGCGATATCGTTTTTTGTATAGCCAACTACGGTAATGCTGCCTGTCGTTCCGCTTGAAGCATGTACGCGAACAATATCGCGCATAGGGGCAGCAAACATCTTATAGGGATAGGCCGCACGCAGGTCATTTTTGACGGTAAAGAACGGTAGATGATTTAAGTCAGCAAGTGACTTTACCTTACATGGATCAACACCTGCATCGTCGAACTTTTGCTTGTAAGCAGGTACTGACGCATAAATGCGTGAAATCAGGCTGCGTAGCTGATCTTGCTGAAGCGCCTGCAATTCTGCGCTGGGCATGCTTTCGACTTTTGGATTGAATGTGCGATTCATGGACGTACTCCCCCTGCTGTTTCTGTTTTTAATTGTCCCTAATCGTCATCGTCAGATGGTTCCATAGTGCCCACGCGAACGACTTCGTCAGTAGACCTGAAATGACTGGTAAAGGTCTGTTGCCTGACAACAGTGTCACCGCTTCGCACGGTATAGTACACGTTTACCGTACCGCCGCGCACACCACGTGTTTCAACTACACGAGTGCCGACAGACAGAGTGTTGTCTCTTATTTCCCGAGTGCCATAGTTTGTGCGACTGAAATCACCTGTTCGCAGAGTGATGTCATAGCCGGGATCGACGCCATAGAACGATACCGTCGCAGATGAACCTGTTGCTGTCGCTATGATCAAGATATAGTTATCAAGGGTATTCCTGAAGCGGAAATCGGGGCCACCTGCGGCAACTGCTGCATCGCGCCCTATGGGGTACTGGCTTAAGAACATTGAATGATTTTGGCGCTGCGTTATCTGCACGCCTGCCTGCATGCTTGTGTTAAAAAGCACTGATGAAACCTGGCATATTCCGCCCCCAACAGCAGTTGACATTTCGCCCCCTACGATGACGCCCGCTGCCTGAAATCCTTGAGCTGCTGTGCGGCCGCCCGTCGTTTGATTGAAGCTGAATTCCTCACCGGGGGCCACAGTAATACCGCTAATCATGCTAGAAATCAGCTGAACGTTATGTGTGCGCGGCGCATTGCCTGCAGTAAAGGGAATCGTATAGGTTGCGATACGCTCGCGGATACCCATAGCTTCTGCGCCTTCAGTTGTAAGACGTGGCTCAATGTCGTTCATCGTTACTTCGACAGAGCGAGCTTCGGGGTCTTGGTCCATCAGCACAGCGGCAAGGTCAAGTGCGAGCTGTTCGGAGTCAACGCCCGACCCTATTTCTGAGGGATGTATGATGACCTGCCCATCTGAAACAGAAAAGCGCGCGTTTACGGGTGCCCTGCCAACGTCTGCACCCAGACGACCAACTACGTGTTCTCTGACCTCGTCAACGGGGATGGCTGCTTCAAGCCAGAATTCTGTTGTTGGCGTTGCTTCACCTGAAGGCAGCACTGCGTCATTTTCTTCCAGCGCATCATTGCGGGCAAAAGCAAGGAGGGTAGCAATATCGCCCGTATCAAAGTCCCAGCTTTTCTCGTTATAGTTGACACTCACGGGTAGCGCAATGGCCTCATTTGCGGTGTGTGCTGCACGCTGAGCGTTTTGATCGTCGATGTCACGGGGATCTTCTTCTACTGGCGCGCCAACTTCAAAGTCTTGCACCAAGATCGCATAGGTCATCAGAACTACAAGCTCTATTTCATTAAGAGCGATTCCATCACTGCCGCTTTCAACGACAAACTGATCATCTTCTCGAATAACTCTCGAGTCAACGGACGCGACGTTGATTGCCTCTCGCATTGGCTGGAATTCCTCTACAGCCATCTCTTCGTTAACAATGCTTCTTAAGTCCACATAGTGCGGCTCAAAATAACTCATAAGGCGATCATGAAGTGCGGTCAGGATATTAGCATCGCGCCCAAATTCATAGGCCTCTTCAACAGCGACAGTCGTCTCAAAACTCAACTCGATCTCTTCAGCATACATCTCCCAGACCTGAGGCTCAGCAGCATCTTCGTCGTCGTCGCTAGCGTCGTCGCTTGTGTCTGTTTCAGCAAGTGCAGGATCATTTACTGGGTCATGTACGATGCTTATTGGGTGTGCTAGATATTCGGCAAGCCTTTGGTCGAGGAACTCCTGTGCCTCGTCTGTTGTTTTGCCCCCGATTTCAATGCCACCAGCAACAACATTGGGATGAATCCTGTTCCACGACACTGCGTAGTCATAGGCAATAAGTCCTGCCACTGCCAGCAAAATGAGTGCAACGGGAATAAGAGTACGCATGAACAGCGTACGCCTACGACGTCGCTTCTTTGCCAACTGCCGATTATTTTCAAACTGCAAGCTGGCAGCACGCCGTGCCCCAATATCCTCGTCAAGCGCCGCATTAGCATCAGCATGACGATCCTCATAGAGCACGCTCTTCAGAAGTTCTTTATCAGTCAGCCTAATCGTCATCGCGGCACTTCTTCTTGACGCGCTTTAATCAAAAGCTGCGTACCATCCCAAATGTAAACTAGCAAGGTAATGAAGGAAAACACCAGTCCCAAGTAGACCAGCCATATCCAGACCAGATAAGGCTCATGCGAAAAACCCGGTAGAGCGGCAGAGGACGTCCATTCAAGTCCCTTATCCATCATCCCTACACCCGAAATGAGTCCTGCAAAGCCTACAAGCAGTGCTGTAGTGGCCATTTTGCCCACATAGCGTATTTTTATCTCGACGGTCGTTATTCTGCGCATAATGGCAACGCCCGACAGTAGGAAAAAGTCTCGAAAGACGATGAAAGCCAGCACCCATGTAGGCAGCTTGCCCACAATGAAAAGGCCGACGACACCACAGGCAAGCAGCATTCTGTCTACCAGCGGATCAATCGCCTTTCCAAATTCCGTTACCGTATTAGTACGCCGCGCAACATAACCGTCAAGCCAATCTGTAAGACCTGCAAGGGCAAAGAGGGCAAAGGCCAGCAGGTTGAATCTGCCATCAATCAGCAGGAAAAAAACCACGGGAACCAGCAGAAGCCTAACAAGGGTTATAACATTAGCGAGCGTCAGAATGCGTTCAGGCTTTTTCTGTCCGGTAGTGCCGCTTGCATCATTGTTTACATCTTGGCTGTCCCGGTTGGTAGCTCCTTGAGGTGTTTCGCTATGAAGCACAGAAAACGTCATAGTATCAACCATAACGAACTATTCATATCTATACCAGTGCTTCCATGCCTGCTGATATGAATTTGTTGACTAATTCGGGGACAGTCAGAGCACTTTTTTGCTGTCCCGTTGCCTCGAAAATGATTTCGCCCTCACGCATCATCATGAGCCTATTGCCATACTTAATGGCATCTGCCATATTGTGGGTGACCATGAGTGTCGTTAGATAGTGTTCCTCGATAAGCTTTACCGATATTTCCAGCACGCGCGCAGCAGTCTTTGGGTCAAGTGCCGCCGTGTGCTCATCAAGCAGCAAGATGCGCGGATTTTGCAGGGTCGCCATAAGCAAGGTGATCGACTGACGTTGTCCGCCAGAGAGCAGTCCGATGCGCGTGTTCAGTCGATCTTCAAGACCTAGGTCAAGGCTTGCGAGAAGTTCACGAAATTGGGCGCGCTCTGCCGCTTTGATGCCGCGTCTGAAGGTTCGCCTATTTCCGCGCCGGTGTGCCAGTGCGAGGTTTTCTTCAATCGTCATGTCAGGAGCCGTGCCGCGCATGGGGTCTTGAAACACACGACCCACATATTTCGCGCGTGTATGCTCAGGCATCCAGGTGATGTCTGTTTTATCCAATATGATTTTGCCACTGTCAACCATGTAGGACCCTGCAACCGAGTTGAGCATGGTTGATTTACCCGACCCGTTTCCGCCGACAACTACGACGAAATCGCCCTCTTCAAGCAGGGTGCTGAGGCTTTTCAGCGCATGGACTTCATTGACAGTTCCTGCATTAAAGGTCAGGTTGACTTTATTGAGTGCAAGCATCAGCTGTCGCCCCCCCTGCGTTTCTGACTATCGCGTTTCCGACTACTGCGTCCCGGATTATCGCGCCCTGGACTGGCGCCCTCGATAAAGCCGCCCAACCAGGTCCTTTGTATGGCTGTCTTTCCATCCCCAATATCGTCAAAGCCTGCGTCTCGGCTACTGCGTACCCGTTTTGAAATCGCATCAATCTGCGCCCGCGCTGTCGGCAGCCATAGTGCGATAGCTACCGTAATGGCTGTAAACATGCGCAGGTCAGTTGCCGCCATACCTGCTTCAAGTACCAGCGCGATGATGCAGCGATATACAACTGCTCCCAGCACAACGGCAATCATATTGCGCAGAAGCGAAGTTCGGCCAAAAATGACTTCTCCAATAATGAGCGAAGCCAGTCCAATAACAATGGCACCCACACCCATCTGAATATCGACAAATCCCTGGTACTGGGCAAGCAGTCCTCCCGCAAGTCCTACCAATGAGTTCGCACATGCGAGTCCTACCAGTTTCATGGTATCAGTGTTGATGCCCTGCGCAGTACTCATGTGAGGGTTGTTGCCTGTGGCACGTAGCGCACAGCCAAACTCTGTTGTCAGGAACCAGCGCTGAATGCTGATGACAATCATTATGGTGATGATTCCTATCAGAATAATAGCAGGATCGCGCGTAAGCCCTGCATCAGTAAACGGGGTCAGAATGGTGTCTGTCTGCAGAAGTGCCACATTTGGCCTGCCATCCATAATGCGCAGGTTAACCGAATACAGCGCCGTCATGGTCAAAATACCCGACAAAAGCGCCGGAATCTTAAGCTTTGTATGCAAAAACCCCGTAATAAGCCCAGCCCCCGCACCAGCCAGCGCAGAACCACCGAGAGCAAGAACAGGATGAACACCCGCAACAATCAACATCGCCGCAACCGCCGCACCCGTAACAATCGAACCCTCAACGCTCAAGTCAGGCATATTCAACACGCGATAACTAATAAAAATCCCCAGCGTAACAATGGCCCAAATAAGCCCAAGGCCCACAGCGCCCGCAAAGATATTAATCATGAGTATTTACCCGTTCAAATTGCATTGTATTATAATATCGCAGAAACACTCTTCAGACGCAGTGATTTTGCAGAGAAAACACTCAAAAAGACGCAGGGACCAATATTGAGGAGAATACCCAAAGCAAGCACTCCTTCTCAATCAGAATTTTACGCCAATCAACTACCGCAAATAAACATTCAACTTAACATCACAAGCCTCAGCTAGTCTCTTCAAAAATGCAACACTGGGATTAAGTTTGCCGTTCTCTAGCTTTGAGATATTAGCTTGAGAAGTACCCATGAGACGAGCAAGTTCTATCTGTGTTAAATTTTGTGATTTACGCATATTTAGTAAAGCTACAGTAAGCTGCTCTTCTGCTTCAAGTAGATCATATTCTTTACTCATAGCTACTACTGACCTTGCAGCTGTGCATGTCGCATACCCCCGTCATCCGGTCGTTGCCCCGAAATCTCTGCACTGAGTATAAGTTGTATCTCTTTATCCCTGTGACGTTTGTAGTAAAGACAAACAAGACCTACAAACACTAAAGCAGCAACAATTACAGGAAGCGTACTCGTACTACCTAAGGTAAGACCTGTAGGAGGAGAGTGAGGTTGTCTAAAGTTAATGTCATAGTTATTTATGGGATGCCAAAATGTAGATGTAG
>Ga0123355_10017093_pt1 | contig 11453 bp, 8 predicted proteins | sample TergutEmb28metaG_3_FD_89872 | JGI IMG/M metagenome (GOLD analysis project Ga0123355, IMG submission 89872) | Embiratermes neotenicus P1 segment gut microbial communities from Petit-Saut dam, French Guiana - Emb289 P1 | ecosystem: Host-associated > Arthropoda: Insects > Digestive system > Gut ...
GTTCCTCGGCAGCGCCTTCGCGCTTGGGCTGCAGATGGGCCGCGGCGGCCACGAGCGGCTGGTGCTGGGCGATACGGTGCATTTCGGCGATTTGCTCGCCGAGCAGAAAAAGCAGATTGCGGACCTGCGCCAGCAGCTGCAGCTGCGCGTCGACGCCATGGCCATGCGCCTGGGCGAGATGAACGCGCACGTGATCCGCCTGGATGCGCTCGGCAAGCGCCTCACCGAAATGGCGGACATCGACAGCCGCGAGTTCAATTTCGACCGCGATCCGCCCAGCGGTGGTCCCGAAGCCGACGGCGAGGGGGCAAGCGCGCAGATCCCGGACCTCTCGGCGCAGCTTTCGCAGCTCGAGCAGCGCGTGGACCTGCGCGAATCACAGCTCACCGCGCTCGAGAACGTGATTCTCGCCCGCGAGCTGAAGAAGGAAATCCACCCGGAAGGGCGGCCGGTGGCCAACGGCTTCATCTCCTCCTACTTCGGTGAGCGTTCGGATCCGTTCGACGGTCGTGACGCCTTCCACAAGGGCGTCGACTTTGCCGGCAGCGTCGGCTCCAGGGTGGTGGCGGTCGCCACCGGCGTAGTGACCTGGGTGGGCGAACGCTCCGGCTACGGCAAGCTGATCGAGATCAATCACGGGGACGGCTACGTTACGCGCTACGCGCACAACGAGCGCACGCTGGTGAGCGTCGGTCAGACGGTGAAGCGCGGCGAGCCGGTGGCGCTCATGGGCTCCACGGGCCGCTCGACCGGCCCGCACGTACATTTCGAAGTTCTGCGCAACGGCCGCCAGGTCGATCCACTGTCCTTCATCGGCCGCTGACCGGGCGACCGTTCCTGTCCCACGCCGCGGCCCGACCCGCCCCGGCCTCTTGAATTACGTGACCGCCGAACCAATTGGGCGCAATAGCCGTCTATTGCGTACAATACGCCGCTTCCCAATGCCCGCCGGTACGATAAGTGCTTGTCGGGAAAGCTGTTTCCCCCCAAGCGAGTCATCTCTTGCGTCAACTTCTTACCCGCGTTTTCGGTAGCCGCAATGAACGGATGGTGCGCAGCCATGGCCGCGCGGTCCGGACTGCCAACCAGCTCGAGCCGGCCATCAAGGCACTCTCAGATGAGGAACTGCGGGCCAAGACAGAGGAGTTCAGAAAGCGCCTCAAGGAGGGCGCAACTCTCGACGATCTGCTGCCCGAGGCGTTCGCGGTGGTGCGCGAGGCCGCCGTCCGCACGCTCAAGATGCGGCACTTTGACGTGCAGCTGATCGGCGGCATCACGCTGCACAAGGGCATGATTTCCGAGATGCGCACTGGCGAGGGCAAGACGCTGGTCGCCACGCTTCCCGCCTACCTCAACGCGCTCTCCGGCGAGGGGGTACACATCGTCACGGTGAACGAGTACCTGGCGCAGCGCGATGCCGACTGGATGGGGCCGGTATACCGCTTCCTCGGGCTCACGGTCGGCGTGATCAAGAACGCCCAGAACCCGCAGGAGAAACGCGCCGCCTATGCCTGCGATATCACCTACGGCACCAACAACGAATTCGGCTTCGACTATCTGCGCGACAACCTCGCGTACCGCCTGGAAGAGCGCGTGCAGCGGGGCCTCGCGTTCGCCATCGTCGACGAGGTCGATTCGATTCTGATCGACGAGGCGCGCACGCCGCTCATCATCTCCGGACCCGCGGAGGAGAGCACCGAGCTGTACCTGCGCATGAACCAGCTGGTGCCGCGCCTCACGCGCCAGAAGCAGGAGGACGGCCCGGGGGACTTCTCAGTGGATGAGAAGACCAAGCAGGTGCACATCACCGAGGCGGGACACGAGCAGGTCGAGCAGCTGATGCTGCAGTCGGGGCTCCTCAAGGAGGGCGAGAGCCTGTACGACACGGCCAATATCCGGCTGATGCACCACCTGAACGCGGCGCTGCGCGCGCACGCGCTCTACAAGCGCGACGTCGAGTACATCGTGCGCGCCGGGGAAGTGATCATCGTCGACGAATTCACCGGCCGCACCATGCCGGGGCGGCGCTGGTCGGACGGCCTGCACCAGGCCGTCGAGGCGAAGGAGGGGGTGCGGGTGCGCGAGGAGAACCAGACGGTCGCCTCGATCACGTTCCAGAATTATTTCCGCCTCTACCGCAAGCTCTCCGGCATGACCGGCACGGCCGACACCGAGGCGCCGGAGTTCATGCAGATCTACGGGCTCGAGGTGGTGGTCATTCCGACCCACCGGCCTATGGTCCGCAAGGACAACGCCGACTTCGTGTACCTGACGCAGAAGGACAAGTTCCAGGCGATCATCGAGGACATCCGCGACTGCGTGACGCGCGAGCAGCCGGTGCTGGTGGGCACCACCTCGATCGAGACTTCGGAGTTTCTCTCGGGGCTGCTGCAGAAGGAAGACATACCGCACCAGGTGCTCAACGCCAAGCAGCACGAGCGCGAGGCGCACATCGTGGCGCAGGCGGGGCGCCCGGGAACCGTGACCATTGCCACCAACATGGCCGGCCGCGGCACCGACATCGTGCTCGGCGGCAACCTCGAGGCGGAGCTCACCGCCGCCGGCACGCTCGAGGACCCGGCCCGCGAGAGCCTGCGCGCCGACTGGCAGGCCAGGCACGACAAGGTGGTCGCCGCCGGCGGCCTGCACATCGTCGGCACCGAGCGGCACGAGTCGCGCCGCATCGACAACCAGCTGCGCGGCCGCTCCGGGCGCCAGGGCGATCCGGGCTCGAGCCGCTTCTACCTCTCGATGGAGGACAACCTGATGCGCATTTTCGGCGATCCGCTGCGCACACAGCGGCTGCTGAAGATGGCCGGCATGAAGGAAGGCGAGGTGATCGAGAGCGGCATGCTGACGCGCCAGATCGAGAAGGCGCAGCGCAAGGTCGAGTCCCACAACTTCGACATCCGCAAGAACCTGCTGCTGTTCGATGACGTCGCCAACGATCAGCGCAAGGTGGTCTACACCCAGCGCACCGAGATCATGGGCACCGAGGACCTCTCGGCCGCGATTCGCGGGCTGATGGAGGACTCAGTTGGCACGATGCTCGATCAGCACATGCCCAAGCAGGCCGTCCCCGCGGACTGGGATCTGCAGGGCCTCGCCGCGGCGGTGCAGAAGGAATTCAACACGCGCATCGACCCCAGGAGCTGGCTGGAGAAGGAGCCGGACCTCGAGGAGCAGGCGCTGCGCGAGCGGGTGCTGCAGGCGGTCAACGAGACCTACGACGCCAAGGTCGTGCGCGTCGGCACGCCGATCATGCGGCACGTCGAGAAGCAGGTCATGCTGCAGAAGCTCGACCAGCACTGGCGCGAGCACCTCGCGGCGATGGACTACCTGCGCCAGGGCATTCACCTGCGCGGCTATGCGCAGAAGGATTATCGCTTCGAGTTCAAGCGCGAGGCCTTCGAGATGTTTGCGGCGATGCTCGAGCGCATCAAGTTCGAGACGTCCTCACTCATGGCCACGCTCGAAGTGCGCACCCAGGAGGAAATCGAGCGCGAGGAAGAGGAGCGCCACCGCCGCCTCATGCGGGCCCTGCAGGCCCAGCACGCGGAAGCCGCCTCGGCCCTCGCCGACGCCGAGGAGCAGCCGCCCGCCACCCCCGCGCGCGCCGCCGTTCCCGCAGTGTCCGAGCGCCGGCCCGCCCCGGGCGCAGCCGCTCCCCCGCTGCCGCCGCCGGAGCCCTCCGGCACCTTCGTGCGTGGGGAGCGCAAGGTTGGGCGCAACGAGCCCTGCCCGTGCGGTTCGGGCAAGAAGTACAAACACTGCCACGGCGCACTGTCGAGCGTCGAATAGCAGGTGAACCACCCCAGGCAATCGCGCATGCCATGCTGAGTGAGCGCCGACCCCGCGACAAGCCGCGCGATTTCCCGGGACCCCGGTGAGCGGGAGACCGTTCATTCTGGTCGTTGCGGCGGCCCTTTACGACGCATCCGGTCAGCTGCTCATCGCGCAGCGTCCCGCGGGCAGGCACATGGCGGGCCGCTGGGAATTCCCCGGCGGCAAGGTGGGCGGACACGAGAGCGAGCGTGCGGCGCTGGCGCGCGAGCTGGGCGAGGAGCTCGGTATCGAGGTGCGGGCGGCGCGGCCGTTCATGCGCCTCACTCACGCCTACCCGGATCGCGAGGTCGAGCTGTCGCTGTGGATCATCGAACACTATACGGGCACGCCGCGGTCGCTCGACGGTCAGTTGCTGAAGTGGGTGCCGCCCGCACGCCTGCCTGAACAGGACCTGCTCGAGGCCGACCGGCCCTTCATCGAGGCGCTGGGGCGGCTCGCCGGCCCGAGCTGACCGCGGGGGCGTCCCCGGAGGACGTGTACAATGCAGTGTCGTGCACCCGAGGGCGAAGCTCCATGGCAGCGCAGAACGATCTTCCTGAAGTCCAGCTCGACGCAAACGGGCTGTATCGCGAGGATGTGTTCACCGACCGCCGCGCCGGCAGCATCCGGCGACTGACGCCCGTGACCCTCGACGGCGCGGTGGACACGACCCGCCCGGTGTTGTTCTCGGGTCAGACGCAGCTCCTTACACCGGCGGGCGTGCTGCCGCTCGCCTTCGAGATCGAGGCGCAGACGCTCGCGGAGGCGCTGCAGAAGTTCCCCGAGGGCGTGAAGGTTGCGCTCGAGCAGGCGATCGACGAGGCGCGCGAGCTGCGTCGCGAAGCCGCCTCGCGCATCGTAGTGCCCGAGGTCGGTGGTGGCGTAGGACCGGGACCCGGGGCCGGCGGCGGCAAGATCAAGTTTCCGTGAGACCCAGGCGCTCGCTCGCCGTGCCCGGCCGGATCGCGGCCGTGATCGGAGTCGTCTGCCTCCTGGGATCGTGTGCCTACACGCAGCTGGTCGGTCCGCAGACTGTCCCGGGCCCCGGGCCGGGCGGCAGGCCGATGCGCACCGCGACCGAGACGGCCGTGGGCATGCCGGCGGTTCCGCGGACGATCGTATATCCCATCACCGCCCGCAGACCGGTCACTGACAACTATTTCGGCACCCGCGTCGCCGATCCCTATCGCTGGCTCGAGAGCCTCGATTCGGCCGAGGTGCGGGCCTGGGTCACGGCGCAGAACGCACTGTCGCAGCCGCGCCTCGCGGAGCTGCCCGCGCGTCCGTGGATCAAGGCACGTCTCACCGAGCTGTGGAACTACGAGCGCTATGACATACCGGTGATGCGCGGCGCGCGGCTGTTCTACCTGCACAACGACGGCAAGCAGAACCAGAACGTGCTGTTCGTCGCCGACGGCCTGGAAGCGCCCGGGCGGGTGCTGTTCGATCCCAACGCGGCGCGGGCGGACGCGACGGTAGCGCTGTCGGAATTCACCCCCGACGTGCGCGGCAACGTGGTCGCGTACGCGCTCTCCGACGGCGGCACCGACTGGCAGGTATGGCGCTTCAGGCGCGTCGCCGACGGCAGCGACTTTCCCGACACACTGCGCTTCACGAAGTTCTGGGGTGTGTCATGGGCGCGTGACGATTCGGGCGTGTACTACAGCCGTTACCCGGCGCTGCCCGACGGCCGGGGCGACGACTCGGGCCGCCCGGCGGTGTACTTCCACAAGCTCGGCACGCCGCAGGATCAGGACCGCCTGGTCTACGAGGTGACCAACCATCCCACCCGCATCCCGATGGCCCGGGTGACGGAGGACGGGCACTACCTCGTCATCACGCTGGTCGAGGGCTACGAGAAGAACGGCGTGGAGCTGCTCGATCTGCATCACCCTGACGAAGGAGCGCGGCCGCTGTTCTCCGACTGGGACGCGCTCTACAACTTCATCGGCGCGCGCGGCCGCGAGCTGTTCTTCCAGACCACCCAGCACGCGCCGCTCGGCCGGGTGATCGCGGTGGACGCGCGCGACCCCGCCGCGCGCCGCCCAGTCGTGCCCGAGGGTGCGGCGGCGCTCGAGGAGGCGACCTATGTCGGCGGGCGCATCGTCGCCAAGTACGTCGAGGACGCTCATGCCGTGGCGCGCGTTTATGAGCGCGATGGCCATCCGGTCGGGGAGGTGCCGCTGCCGGGCATGGGCAGGATCGGCGGCTTCCAGGGCGAAGGCACGCAGCGGGAGACGTTCTTCTCCTACACCGACTACCTGACGCCGCGCACGATCTTCCACTTCGAGGTGCCGCGCAACGAGGCAACCGTCTGGCGCGCGGCGCGGATCCCGGCCTCGACCGCGGAGTTCGTCACCGAGCAGGTGTTCTACAACAGCAAGGACGGGACGCGCGTGCCGATGTTCATCACCCACCGGCGCGACATGACGCGGGACGGCAACCAGCCCATGCTGCTGTACGGCTACGGCGGCTTCAATATCTCACTCACGCCCGATTTCCGGCCGCAGGTGCTGGCGTGGCTCGAGATGGGCGGCGCCTACGCGGAGGCCAACCTGCGTGGCGGCGGCGAATACGGCGAGGCCTGGCACAAGGCGGGCACGCTCGGCAACAAGCAGCACGTGTTCGACGACTTCATCGCCGCGGCGGAGTATCTCATCGCCCAGCGTTACACCCGCAGCGCCCGCTTGGGCATCTACGGCCGCAGCAACGGCGGGTTGCTGATCGGCGCGGTGCTGACGCAGCGGCCGGACCTGTTCGGCGCCGCGCTTCCCGCCGTCGGCGTGCTCGACATGCTGCGCTATCAGACCGCGAGCGCGAACGCGCGGCAGTGGTCTTCCGACTTCGGGCTGGCGGAGAACCCGGAGCAGTTCAGGTCCCTGTACGCCTACTCACCGGTGCAGAACGTGAAGCAGGGGATCTGCTACCCGCCGACCCTCATCACCACCGCCGACCACGACGATCGCGTGGTGCCGTGGCACAGCTACAAGTTCGCCGCTGCGCTGCAGGCAGCCCAGATCTGCCCCAACCCCATCCTCATCCGCGTCGAGACCCGTGCCGGACACGGCGCCGGCAAGCCCGTCTGGATGCAGATCGATGATTACGCGGACCAGTGGGCGTTCCTGGCGAAGTGGCTGCAGATGCCGGTGCCGGTGCCGGTGCCGGGGGCCGCGCAGTAAGCGGAGCCCTGCCTCAGCTCTGCGCGTCGGCCATCAGCATCGTTTTGATGCGCAGTGTGGTGGGGTCGAACACCGCCAGCACCCGGCGCGATCCTCCCCAGATGATGAGCGCGTTCCTCTGATCGGTGCCGAGACCGAGTCTTGCCAGGCGGGTCCGGAGTGCCTGTTTTTCAGGCCTGCTGAGGAAGCGGATGTCGTCCAGGCGGGCGAGCTGAGCGCGCAATTCGGGCAATCCCTGCTCCCAGGGCCTGAAGTAGCGCGGCATGTCAGTGACGTCGGCGCCACCGAACACGGTGCCGGTCACGATCCTCTTCGCTGCCTCACGATCCTCGGGCAGCGGCGCCCATATCCAACGGGGCAGGCTGTACCAGTGCGGGGCAAAGGCCGGGTTCTGCCGCAGAGCCAGTGTGCGCTCGGGAGCTTCAATAGCGGACGCCTGTACCATGTCGAGGCTGTTTACCGAGAAGGCATAGTAGAGCGGGCGCCCACCCCAGAGCGTCACGGTCCCGTAGGTCAGGGCCGCGAGCTGCACGGTCACGACCATGGCGATGTCCCGTGCCAGCTCCCGCCGCGGTTTGCGCGGACTGGCAATGAGCAGCGTCAGCGTGGGGCCGATGAGGAGATCGACCATCACCACGATGCCGACGACGTGCAGCACGCTCGACAGGTACCAGCCGGGCCATCGATACCAGCCAAAATAGAGAGCCCCCAGGACCACTGTCAGTGCGCTGGCGCTGCCGAGGAGGTGCACGGCAAACGCCTTGAGCCGGACATTCATCCGCTAAGTTTCGCGCTTCGGCGGCGGTCCTTCCGTGACGGCGTTCTCTGTTGGGGATGCGCTGTCGCCGGGGATGGAGCGTTGCCCGGAGAACCAGGCACCCAGATCGATCAGCCGGCAGCGTTCGCTGCAGAAGGGGCGGAACGGCGCCGTGGCCCACTCCAGTTCGCGCTGGCACGTCGGACACTTGACGCGGGCGGGGGACACGGACGGGGACTCGAGCTGCGTGAGCTCAGGTACAGCAGCTCAGCGTGAACGGGACGTCGCTCGGCGACTGCGTCGGCCGTGTCGCGAGCCCGTTCCAGGCGAGGAAGCGCACGTTGCAGCGGTGGTGGCTGCCGCTGATCTCGGGGTACAGTCCGGCGGAGGCCGGGAGCGAGATCCGCAGCAGCTGAAATGGATTGTCACGCTCGAAGGTTATGTTGAAGGTGCCGCCTGTGGCGATTTCCTGCCGGCTGCGCGCGTTCTGACGCGTGAGCCACAGAAGCTCCGCGATCGCGTCGCACATCGGCCGCAGCAACCCCAGCCATTGATTGAAGGTGCGCATGCGCGCATCGTCAGGTTGCGTGAGCCAGAAGTAATAATCCGGCAGATCGAACTCGCACGTGCCGCCGGGGATCGCGCTGCGATGCTTGATGGCGTTCAGGAACTCCGAGTCGCGCAGCGGCTGCAGGAACGCGGAGCCCGCGCTCATGAGGTCCGTCCGCAGTCGCAGCAGATTGGACATGAGCGTCCGCAGGCGCTGCGCGTCGACTCCGGGCCTGGACTGAAACTCGTTCAGCGTGGTGAGCTGGCTCTCGAGCTCCTTCAGCACGTCCGAGCGCACATCCCCGCGCGTCGTGATGGCGAGAATATCGATCAGGCTCGACATCGCGGCACGGCTGCCCCACTGGCCATCTCGTTGTGATCGGGACGGGCTGGCCATCTCGTTGTGATACAGCGCCTGGTTGTAGAGGAAGTCCAGGCGCAGGAAAGTGCGCATCCGCTCGTTGAGCGGCTGCTCGAAGACGAGCACGGCGGGATCGGCGGCAGGTGCCGCAGAGCTTGCGGCCTCGTATGCGACTGGTTCGTTCATCCGCGTATTGTGCTCGACCTGCGCGCCGGCCGTAAACGGCGCGCGGCGGTGCCGATTCAGGCTCGCGGGCGCCCGGCGAGCTCGAGGTAGCGTGCGTGCAGCACGGCGACCTGATCCTGCACGGCGCTCATGTCGGCGTCGTTGTGGATCACGTCGTCGGCTGCCTTGAGGCGCGCCGCGCGCGGCGCCTGCGCTCTCAAGATGGCCTGGACCTGCTCGGACGTGGACCCGTCACGGTCCCGCAGGCGGCGGATCTGCAGTTCCTCGTCGCAATCGACCACCAGCACGCGATCCACGTGCGAGCCGAGCCCCTTCTCGACCAGCAGCGGAATGACCAGGATCTGGTAGAGGCCGCCGGCCTCCGCGGAACGCGCCTCCATTGCCGCACCGATTGCCGGATGCGTCAGCGCTTCGAGGTCCGCGCGCGCCCTGGGGTCCGAGAACACGATGTTCCGCAAGGCCGGCCGATCGAGGTGTCCATCGGGCGTCAGGATGGTTGGCCCGAACCGCTTCACCAGTTTCTCGAGCGGAGGTTGTCCTGGCTCGACGACGTCGCGTGCGATCTGATCGCTGTCGAGGATCGGCACGCCGAGTGCACCAAAGAACTTCGCAGCGGTGGACTTGCCGCTGGCGATGCCGCCCGTGAGCCCCACTCGGAATGGATGTGCGCTCACGGGGCGAGCCTCATGGGTGCGGGGCGAGCAGAGCGAGGTAGCTGCCGACCAGGGGCTGTCCGAACATCATCATCAGCCAGCCGGACCCGGCGAGGAAGGGTCCGAACGGGATCGGCGTGGAGCGGTGCTGATTACGGATGGTGATCATGAGGATACCCACGACCGCGCCGACGGCCGCCGCGATCAGGATGACCGGTAGCAGCATCTGCCAGCCGAGCCACGCGCCCAGCGCGGCGAAGAGCTTGAAGTCGCCGTACCCCATGCCTTCCTTACCGGTGAGGAGCCGGAACAGATGATAGACGCTCCACAGGCTCACGTAACCGGTCATGGCTCCAATGAGGCTCGAGCGCACATCGACCGGAACCGACGCACCGGCGGACGCGGGTCCCCAGAGACTCAACAACAGACCGATCCACAGCAGCGGCAGCGTCAGGCTGTCGGGCAGCAGCTGATGATCGACGTCGATGAACGCGAGTGCGATCAGGAACCAGGTCAGGACCATAGCGGCGAATGCCGGCCAGCCGAAGCCGATTTTCCAGGCGACCAGTCCCGAGAGGATTCCCGTGAGGGCCTCGACGATGGGGTAGCGAATGCTGATCGCAGCGCCGCAACCGGCGCAGCGCCCCTTGAGCAGGAGCCACGAGAGCAGCGGGATGTTCTGCAGAGCGGTGATCGGTGCACTGCATGACGGGCAGGCCGACCGCGGAAACATCAGATTGAACCGTTCGGGAGTGCCACCCGGTGAGTTGCCTGGCGCGCCGGAAACCTCCGCACACTGCTCGCGCCACTCCCGCTCGAGCATGATCGGCAGGCGGTAGATCACCACGTTGAGAAAGCTGCCGACGATGAGCCCGAGCACCACAGAGGTCGCGACGAAGAGCCCCGGGGAGGCTGCCAGCAGCTGGATCACGGACATGGTGCCGGCATCTTATGAAAACGCCGCGCGGAGCGCGGCGCTTTCGGGGCTCGCGGCCGCGCGGCCTCCTCACATGACCGAGGCCAGCTTGAAGATCGGCAGATACATCGCCACCACGAGGCCGCCCACCAGCACGCCGAGCACCACCATGATGAGCGGCTCGAGCAGGCTCGACATGGCGTCCACCGCGTTATCCACTTCCTGCTCGTAGAAGTCGGCCACCTTGCCGGACATCTCAGCCAGCGCGCCCGATTCCTCGCCCACCGCGATCATCTGATTGACCATGTTGGGGAACAGGCCGGTGTTTTCCATCGAGCGCTGCAGGCGCTGACCGGTGGCGACCGCAGCGCGCATCTTCAGCACCGCGTTCCCATACACGATGTTGCCGGTGGCGCCCGCCACCGAGTCCAACGCCTCGACCAGGGGTACGCCCGCGGAAAACATGGTCGACAGGGTGCGCGCGTAGCGCGCAATGGCCGATTTGTTGAGGATCGGCCCGACAATCGGCATCTTCAGGGAGACACGCTCCAGGAACTCGCGCATCGCCCGGGAGCGCCTCTTGAAGTACATGAATGCCCACACCGACACGCCCAGCAGCACGGCGATGTACAGGCCGTTGTGCTGCAGGCCGTGCGACAGGTTGATCACCAACCGCGTGAAGGCCGGCAGATCGGCGCCGAACCCCTTGTAGAGGGATTCGAACTGTGGAATGACGTAGATCAGCAGTACGATCGTGACGACTACCGCAAAAGCCAGCACCGCCCCCGGATAGAACAGCGCTTTCCTGACTTTCTTTTTCAGCGCCTCGGTCTTCTCCCTGTAGGTGGCGATCTTGTCGAGGAGCGATTCGAGCGCACCCGCCTGCTCGCCGGCTTCGACGAGATTCACGTACAGGTCATCGAAGCAGAGCGGATGCTTCCCGAGCGCCTCGTGCAGCGACGTGCCGCCCTCGATGTCCTGCTTGACGTCGAGGACGAGCTTCTGCATCGCGGGCTTGTCATTGCCA
>Ga0123355_10017095_pt1 | contig 11453 bp, 5 predicted proteins | sample TergutEmb28metaG_3_FD_89872 | JGI IMG/M metagenome (GOLD analysis project Ga0123355, IMG submission 89872) | Embiratermes neotenicus P1 segment gut microbial communities from Petit-Saut dam, French Guiana - Emb289 P1 | ecosystem: Host-associated > Arthropoda: Insects > Digestive system > Gut ...
CGATTTTTTTTTTTAGGTTTTTTTTCTTGATTTTTTTTTTGGCTCCCCCCTGCCTTTCCACACCTTAATGTTTTTGGGTTTTTTTTTTTTTTTTTGCTCTACACTTTTTTTTGGCTTCCCTGCGCTTATTTTTGCAATTCTCATTATTCATTGACATTCTCCTTTTCAGAAATTTGGTTCGGGCTTTCTTTCTTTTTTTCCACCTTTATCTGGCATTCCTCATCATACCGATCATCCCTCTTCTTCCTTTCTTCATATCCCACCACCTCACTGGCAATCGTTGTCACCATTTATTAATATTCTTCCACTTAGTTTCACTTTTTTCCTCATTCTGATTATTTTCTTGCTCACTATTCAGTAATCCCCTTTCCTTATCTCTTCTTTATATATCCTCATAATTTCCGTATCCTCTAACTTATTAACGTCATACTTCCTTTGTCTTGTACCGTGTATTTTTGTAATTTTATATTTTCTGCCGATAATTAATTCAAACTAATTGGTGGTCCAAGTCTCACTCTGCACCTCCACAACGTCTTACATCCATTTTATTTGATCAAACGATCTGATGGCTAATAAATAATTTAATAAAAAAGTATTGTTTGATGCATGCCTTCCATCTACCAATACGTGGCCAATCTGATTATTTGTTCTACCGTCAGACGATTTTCAAGTCTCCGTATGTTTGTTTTTGAGTGGGAAGTATGTAACTTACTTTTTATTGTCACATTATTATTGGAGGCAAAATCAATTGCTGTGATCCAATTTTCATGTATTGTTTCATGCAGGCTCCAGTTCCCTATAACTGGATTAAAAATTTCTTCTTTTCCTATTTTTGCCTTAAACACACCCACTATAATTTTTGTATCATGCGGTAGAATTCTATGATAAGTGTGATTAAGTTTACCGTAAAAAGAGTCCTTAACTAGCACGTGCTTTTATTCCGGAGGTGTAGGTACCGAAATTGTTGTAAAAGTATTACATTTTTTCTCATTCTCACTGAGTATATTCTCTCATCCACTTCCTCAGAATTCGTAATTGCTTGTTTATACTTCCTGTTAATTAGAAAGCCGGTTCCAAAAGTGTTACTTTAATTAACACTATACATCAATATGAAGTACTCTGTATCCACCAACACGCCACTCCCCCTCCGTCATATCTCTTGGATTGCTGCAATATGAATTCTATATGTTAACGTTTTTTTAACAATCCTGCCCCATACAGACTGAGTACATTCCAAATAGCAATATAAAAATGATCGTCCTTAAATCTTTTCCTTTGTCTTTCTCCACTACTATTCAACCGGCGTTCGTTATTAAGTTTCTCAACAGTAAGATTTTTTTACGTAGGTAAGGTTGTTGGCCTCATGCCCCAACCCCAACATGCAGCACCAGGGTATCCGTTTTTGTCTAGGTCGTCCCCTTCGACTTGTCCGGCATGGGAGGCCCTGCCAGTAGCTACTCTACCGCCTGCCTAGCTCTCCGAATTATTGTTATTATTATTATTACTACTACTACTACTAGCTGCAATTGATTTGTCTCTCATTGGCAGTAGTCCTTACAGTAGTACAGTACAAATAAGAATAAATATATATAAACGAAACAGTACAAAAAACACAGTACAAACAATACAGAACACAGTAAATATAAGTACACGTATTACCAAAACACCCATACATTACAAAACCAACACATACACACACCCACACATTACAAAACAAGTTAAAACAACCACACAAGCCACACCACTACGACAAAGTAGAGATACCTTAACTTTCGTATGCACATTCATGAAAATTGTTTCATACATCCATCGTCACCTTCCCGAAACTTTCCAGAAAATGTCGAAGAAAGTGCAAGGAGTTTGGTTACATTTGTTGTAGAAACTGACCCAATGTTTGACTGAGTTTTCTGTTCCCAGATTATGTGCTGGTTGTTCTGCAACACTTTGTTGCTCAAATAACTTGACAAAAGCGGTTATGAGGGTTCCTGTTATCCATGATAGAGCTTCTTCGAAGAGCACAGTAGGTACCGGACTGGACAGGCTGGACAGGACTTCCGCGAAAACTTTATGAAAGCTAAAGTGCGACGTGGCGTTACGTCTGCTGAGACCAGGCTCTATGTATTGCAGCGCCTTTTTGCAGGAGAAGGCAAAGTCATTCTGTAGCAGACTCGACGAACAAAAACTAGAAGCGACTGTACCATAGTTGAAGACGTGATTTTCCGACACTTGTTAGTGCACATCATTATTATACTGTGTATGTGTGTGTGTGTGTGTGTGTGTGTGTGTGTGTGTGTGTGTACGTGCAGTGGTTTGACAACAGTAAGTCTTGAATTTTTATAGATCCAAAATCTAGGAATTTCTTTGCCTGTGTGACTTGCAGATAGAAATATGTGGCATTCAAAAGGTCTTCCACAGCGTGTGTTTGCGATTGTCCTTAACTTCAGCCATTCAACGGGACGGTGGACAAAGAACGAAAGATTGAATACACGCAAGCAGCTCGCAGGCTGATTTGTAATATGTCCTTACATTTAAATATGAAGAGGGTGTAAATAATGTTGAAGTACCTGACGATCTCCCGAGTTATAATAATTACGAATGCTGGCGTTCACTTCCTTTAAAAACTTGGCAAATGTTTGAATGAGCTCCCAGGGTCACCTGGTTGTTATTTGGTCAGTAGAGTCAATAGAGGCACCTTACATGTGCATACGTGACAAGTTCAACAATATATTAAATGTTTTTTAAAAGTCGTTTGTTTACCAGCAAGTACAGGTATGTCTTCACAGTTTCGTGTGTTTTCAAGAAACAGTGAATGAAAAGGCCACAAAACAGTAAACGTATGAGTGTATGTGATGTTTTTCTTCACATAAATGGGAAAAATGCTGGTTATTTGATGCACGTACTCTGGAACGATTCGCGTTAACCTATTTTGATTTACAGGTAGGCCTAACACTTCATGTCGGCCTTGTGGCAATTGATGATTGAACGTGGGGATTTTTAATATAGTAGACACTTCTGACATTTCGGTGATCATCGCAACAGCAATTTTTTGATGCTACGAAATCGACTGAAACAAAGAATATGTAATTATCAGCAGTGCAGACGTTGAAGACCCGATTTCAGACTCATGAAATTTAGTTACTCTATAAATTATTTATTAGTTGCTGTAGATTCAAAGGTATTTATATTCCGTACAATAGTTCTAAGCGTAACAAGATCCTCGTTTTACGAATCTGAAGCGGCTTTCTTATTAGGTTTTTGTAACTGACGTGATTTAGCTGGGTTCATACACTTTATACAATAATGAATTTGTTTCGACGTTTCAGAAGAACGTCTTCCTCCTTATTCAGGATGACTGAATTAGGTTCGTGTAGGTACTGAAGTAAATGGGGGGAGAAAACGTCGGACCTAACATTATCCTGCACGGTGCATTAGCCCATAAGTCTAGCAACCGACGACGTGAAAGCCTGAAAACCTATATTTGGCTGTTTTGCCTTTTTCGGCATGAATTTTAATATTGCAGCATTTCAAGCAGCTGTTTCGATCGTAAGCACAATATTTCATGTACTTAGTAGTCATTTCTTAAGCCAGTGTTTCTTGAATGACTTTCAAGACTTCATGCGGAGATGAAGTAGGAAAATTTTGACAGAAATTCTGAAGTGACTGAGACTTGTTAATTCAGAAGTGTCCTGGACGAATGTAGCCTTTTAGGACTCAGGTCTAAATTGTTCTGTGATTGCAGAAAGACGGTTTACATGTAAACAATTTAACTACACAATGACTTTTGGGTCACGTAATGGTAAAGGTACCGTTTGTTTTGCTTGCTTACCGTACGTGTTGTTACGTCCGTGCTATGCAAGGGTGGACATTGCCGCCTGGCACTTAAAGCTTGCTATACTTTCAGTAAAGTAAACTGTGAAGAATTCTCAAAACACGTGATTATCTTAGCAACACCTCGTCACTTAGAGATGAAAGCTGCCAGTGAGTCCCAACTTGTCCAGTCTGCAGCCAGGAATGTTAATACAGCAGGTGGTGAAGGGTGTAGAGTGCGCTGTTAGAAGAAGTAAAAAAAAAACTGATTCGTAGAATTTTATGAATATGGACACATGGACCCAAAGCATATTTGTATTTGCTGGAAGTGCTCAGTAGATTTCTTTCGCAGCGAGTTAATAACTTTCTGCAGTGGTTCCCAAAGTGTGTTCCGCGGATCCCAAGGGATCCGCGACCAGTTCCCAGGTGATCCGTGGATACATTTCTGTAATGGTTACTTTAAAGTTTATTGGTTTTTTTAATTCAAGGAATAAAATGTTTTGTTAAAAATAATCACGGAACTTCTTTAACTGGCGATCTGTTTATTTCGTATAATCGTTAGAATATCTAATTATGAAACTTTTTGTACCCACGAAGCGAACGACAATAGTTTTATTTAAGGTCAAACTAAGCATTGCATTGTTACGTATGCTGCTGGTATTCGTAGCTATCTAAAATCAGTTCTGAGTTATAAATTTTTAATTTTGGATACCTGTCATCCGGACACAATATGTATGTGAGCAAGGATGTGAGGATCCGCGTTTATTTTTCGAAGCCAAAAGGGGTCCGCGAACAACAAAGTTTGGGGATCACAGACGTATAGGGTGGCCAACTGCCGAATTACGTGTATATTTGTGACAGACCTGCGTATGTTGAATTAATGTTGTGCAGTTATTCCAAAACCAGGTTTCGTGAGAATTACATACGCATGTTAATGACATTTTAATTTTATAGAATAATAGTTTCTCAGTTCTATTTTCATGGTCTGCCTCAAATTTAAACCATCAGGGTGTAATATGTAAAGCACCTGTATCTTCTGACACTAAACAAGACTCCAATTATTCCTGTTGCAGGTGCGTGCTACGTGGGGAATCAGGATTCCAAGCCTCTGCTCATGTTTGTGCTGGCTCCTCAGTTCTTGTACCTGGTTCTTGGCGCCTCTCTGCTTCTGGTGGGATTCCTGGCGCTCTTCCGCCGTCGTCCTCGACCTGTAAAAGTCACCACAGCTGCCGCAAGACGCGATGCCAAAGCTGATAAACTCGAGATGGTAATTGTTCGCCTGGGTGTGTTTGGAGTTCTGTACACAGTACCCACAACCTGTGTAGTTGCAAGCCTCTTCTACGAGTATTGGTCGCGGGACGAATGGCTCATGGTTTCTTCAGTACCTAATTACCAACCTCGACCAAGTCTGTGGATATTCTTGCTGAGACTTTTCATGTCCCTTGTTGTTGGAGTCACAGCAGCTGTGTGGGTTTGGTCACCCAAAACGTTGCGAGCTTGGAGGCGTCTGTTCTATAGACTGGGTCCTTACAAGCAGCCCCCAGTGAAGTGCCACCCGATTCAATACTATGCACCTCCTCCTCAGACTTTGTCCTCCCAGCAGAGGTCTCAACATGGACACAAGCCACACAGAAAACATCGCAAACATGGTAGTGAGACTACCGTTTGATGCCATGAACAGATGGTTTAGAAGTGCCAAGTTTATCTTTTCATCCATCTATTCACTGTTTCTTGACATATTCCTTCAATGCTTCTTTTTTAAGTTCACTGCATGACAAGCAATCTAGACTGTTTCTACTTGTGAACAGCCTAGTGCACAGTAAAACCAAAGCGGGACTGCACCTGTAGTTTGCTTTAGTTGTCATTTTTGTGACGAGTTGTGTTTCTCATTACCACAATAAACGAAGTAATATTAAATGATAAAATTCCATGACATTGTCTTTTCGTTGCATGCGAAAATGCTGGCAGTGTACACATGCCCTTAAGCAGAGGGAGTAAATTCGTACATCTTTCCTTACAATAATTTATTTTTGCTATGCACCATTGTGAAGAACTCTATTCATATCCGATGATGTTTTATTGTACTGTGCTTGACTGAAACAGGATAAAACTGCCTTCTTTGTTCCAAATATTTTGCCATCATTTTAGATAAGAATCTACTATGGTTTAGAATAACATTTGAGATTCAAGACTGCAATACAGGTATGTACCAATTACGGGGTAATTACGTTCCTAAAGTCTTTTTATATACCTTTGGTTTGACTGTTTTTTTCTTTAATCAAATTTACACACTTTATTGAAATTTAAGTGAAAACAAATTGTTTACACAAATGCAGACTAAAAAACATCTCACATATTTGTCCAACAAACTGAATATATTTTGAAAGTTGACGTGCCTGTCAATGGATATAAAAAGGCATAGTGAGTGAACGGCTCGCTCACACGCGACTTGGAATAGAGGCGGGAAGTGACGCGATATTAGTCAGATAAAATGACGCTATAGTCTGGAACTCTCACCACTGATTCTGTCCACTTATACGATTTGTACGGCTACATTTCCTGGGCAACTATACATTTGCTGCAATTTGCATCAAGTTCTTTTGTCTAGCTTCTACAGTAACCCTGTTTCGATATAAACTTGAAAATTTGTACTGAGTAATTGCTTTAAGATACGTTAGAATTATGCGAATTATACCCATCATTGTAACACTGCACATTCAATTAAATTTAAATATATAAATGTTAATGCTTAATTTCTCTTTGCACCTTTCTGTCGTCTATTATATTGAACTTTTAAACTTTTAAACATTGACTTCACTAAATATTTTACACAAACTACAGATATTACGTTTAATTAAGTAGGCCGTTATTTCCAGTCGTCTTATTTTCTTCCTGTCCTTCTCTTTTTTCTTTTGTTTTGTTTTCTTTTCTTTTTCTTTCTTTTCGTTCCTTTCTTTTCTTTCCTTTTATTTTCTTTCCTTTCTTTCCTTTTCTTTTCTTTTCTTTCCTTTTACATGTTAGACTTACATGACTGCAGGCCGTATGATGTTTTCTCTACAGAGAAAACGGATCCCATTTGACTCGCCTATGAGTACGAGGTCAATGTTGTATATTGTTGATGTCGTAGTCTGTGTTGTGTGGATTTGTTGACACTATAATAATACTCAAGATTACGTTTTGCAGCTATATTACAACTACGTTGTGGTACAGTTTGCTTCTTCTGTTCACGTGCGTGAATTATCACAAATAGTGCCATTATTATTAGCCTTTGCTGGAAATCCTAGGCCTTCCCCACTGAAAACGGGGTATTCATATTCGTATACTTACCTGCATTGCAAGCGAGAATTAGAGGATATACCTCACTTGACTTATGTACGCTGATACTTTATTTACCTAATCTGAAGTGTGATACATAAAACAGCACTCATGTATCACGGTTAACACTGTGCACATATTCCACAGAATTCCAGAGTGATTTGAGATGGCCGGTGTTAAGAGGTCCATGTATGACTAATGAGAGTCTGTGGATATTATTTAATGCAGATTATTTATGTTGATAATCATCTGCATATGTCACTGTGGTGACATTTTGATTGGAATATGAGACTTGTATTATATACTTGTATCTGTACATTATTTCCTACAAGAAAATGTTGGATTAAAAAATAAAATTACAATCAAATATTTATAATTGTGGCTGTTATAATTTGTGACAAAGAAGTCAAAATATTTCTTTAAGAGTTGCTACCTGCTGTGAACGAATCTGTTTTGTTTTAATTTCTATGCCCATATTTCCTTCACTGTTCTGAACAAGGTTTGTTTGATCCCTTTGTCCTATTTTCTTCACTATTTTAAACCAGACCTGCTTTTACAGACCACCTTTCCCCTTCCTACTTTGAGAGCAGCCTGTGGTGTTGTTGATGTGTGTGTACTTTTCTTTTTTCACAAGGTTGTGAATAGCTGATTACAGAGTGTGTGTTTTTCATCAGGAAGACTGGAGTGTAGTATCTGAAACAAAAACTTACTTTTCAGACAACAATAAAACGTTCCCTTTGAAGTTCGAGAGGAGCATATTTACTGATTTTTGTTGCACTGGATAGCAAAACATTATTGTAAAACTGCTAAATAACACTAGGGACGTGGAAATGCGGAAGCATTCAACACAATATGGGGTATGCGGTGGCGCAGTTGGCTGAGGCATTGCGCTACAAACCGAAAGGTCGCGGGTTCGATTCCCCATGGTGTCTTTGAATTTTTTTATTGACATAATACTTCCGACCGCACTGTGAACCTGAGGTCGACTCAGCTTCTGACAGAAATGAACACAAGGAATATTTCCTGAGGGGTAAAGGCAGCCAGTGCCTAAGGCTAACAACCGTACCACCGTCATGTGCCAATAATCTTGAAACTTAGAACCTCAACCTTCTGGAACCCTCAGGGTCTGTCTAGGCCTGAGCAGCTTCCCCCCCCCCCCTTTTTTCTTTTACTCAACATTTTTGTGTTGTAATTTGATTATATGATAATTCGAATTTGTTGGGTCTATTGATAGAAAGTTTTTAACCAGGTGGTGTCAAAACATTACTAATGAAATCTACGTAACCCTGGGCACAAATCCCAGCTATCAAGTCTAGTGTAGCCATAAGGTAAGTACACACTGCAGCTTTCGATTCTGTTGTCGATTTGCGATATATTGGACGTAGTTTTTAATGCCACGATTCACATTTATATTACTAATGCTGAACAACAAATCTGAAAGCCAATGTATTAAGCGGTTCATTCTGGACTTCTAGTTTAAGTAAAGTACGAATTAAATTATTGGAACACTTGTCAATCCATAAAAAATTAGTAGTTCTATAAATTCGCTACAGTGTTCATACAACTTAAAACAAACATTTGGACTGTTTTTTTATACGGCGAGCTATTTCGTATGAATAAATTACGAATTTATTTTCTCGTGTTGTGGAATGGGTTACGATGAAAACCTCTGTTTAAAGTTACTTTCTAGCGCTTCATATGGGTTTGCCGCCCTGAAGAGTCAATATTACTTGTGCTAATATCTGCTTCTGTAAACTGAGCCTCGTCTGTGAAATGACGTCAGAGTTTGTAATCGTTCTTGCAGCTGATCACAAAACTGTACACGGCCGGCATATGATCTCGCGGTAGATGCTTTTGTAGTATTTGAAATTGATATAGGGGGGGGGGAATCAGGTTAGAACGTCTTACAAAATGTATGCAAAACGATTCGCTAAAGTGGAGAATATGATGAGCTCCTAATAATGCTAGCAAGTGACAGATGGGATTTAACTCGTCGTTTAAAGGGTTAGTGTGGTGTCTGTCATTTTCAAAATGTAAATATTTTGAAATGGCGAATGTTTTAACTATACAAATAATGGAAGCTTTCAGTTTGTGATATATTTAGCAAGCTACGATATCTGTCTGGTTCTATTTCTGTCGCACTAAACTCTACCCACAGTAGTCAAACTTTGCCTATTTGAAACTGTGATGTGTTCTATTTTGCCGTCTGAGTTGACCGAATTCTGCAAATAACATCCCTACATTATGTATAAAATAATTCCTGCACCCAAAAAGACCTTTCGATGCTGTTCTACATAAAGATGTCTATGGAAACAACTCAATGAAATTATCCTACTTCACAGGGTAATATTCCTCAGCTTGTCGTGAAATTTCCCTCTTCTTGTGGAAACGTCAACTTTTTTGCTCGTTCACGGGATGCCGCAATACAACTTATTACTTCACTTCAATGCATTTGATTTTAGCCATTCTCAAGAAGGGCTGTTATGCATGTGCGTGTTTTCTTTACGTACTATTAATAGTGTCAGATGTTTGGAAATGGAATATGTTGCGGTTGGCTACATTCTATTCTAGAGCTATTTTCAGCGTAGTTGTACCAAAAGTTACTTATTGTTAAGTCGCAGGTGCAGAACGCTACAAACATGCCCACAATAAGAAATAAAAGACACCATATATGTAATAGTGCGCATCATGGGGTGTCAAATAGACCACAGCCGATACGGTATTTATCCAGGGGGGAAAACTTTTTTTTTTCGTAACATTCATTTTGTTACCATGGCCTTAAGGACGTGTCCAGACGTGCAACTTCTGCGTAAAATAACTTGTTAACTTCTTATATGACTTGGATGTGAATACGGTATGTTTTTGTGCAACTGTGTTTGATAACACAACACTGTATTTCGCTGCCTCTTTGTTATGGTATTGTAACATAAAAGCAGATAGTGTGTAAAAGCATAGTCGCTACATCTCAGAAAATATTCCATTTTGGACGCGTACTCCTGCTACACTCTGATTAACTGAACAGTCGTACATCATGCAATACAAAACTGGGGTTTTATTGACATGCGTAGCAGTCATGGCGGGACGGCAGCGGCTACAGTGGTAATAAAGCGGAGCTTATCCTCAAACTAAATGGTTCACTAGGAAACTTATTCTTTAGGGTAGAATATTTTATCACTAATGGGTCTACGAGTGAATTTCTTGTGTCTTAAAGGTCAGTTTTTCCCTGCGTACGCAGTTAAAGCATAAGAGGTGAGAGGTCACTTTTATCCCCGGGCGCTTTACATCCGAGGAAAGAGCACTTGGTACCCATTTGAAAAGGAGTTGCGTGGGCCTTAGGGGCAGTCAGAAAATCCTGAAGTTGCCAAGGAGCAGTACCATCTCCTGGCTAGTGGCATTTTGACCAGCAGAGAATCCTCCTAGGTGTTTGGTTGGCTGTATAAACTTGAAGCATCCGAATCATGACAAAAGAGTGAAGGCGTCGGTTCTCGCGACCCTCATAACTTCTGCTATGTTTTCTATTTATTGTCACTCTGCTGTCCCCAGCAAGCTGTTGCTCAGTACGAATGACTGGAACCTGAGACACAGCAGGCAGGCTCTTGCCTCCCAACAGCAGGAAGTCACATAAAATAAATCTTAAGTGTCCAAAACCATTGCTTTCTTCTGGTCTGCCCACTCTCCCTCCACATACTTTATGTCTGTCACAAACACCACGACCAATTTCTCGTATGACACTTACCTCAACGTTGCCACATGGAGGTTTAAAAAAAATTGATTGGAACAGTCAAGTAGATTATTTTGGAAGAATGCATGACGCAGCACTAGAGGAATGATCTAGCGGTTTGCGGAATGGTTAGAAACGTGCAACTTCGCCTGAGGGATTTAACAAAGGAAAGGAATGCTGAGAAAACAAAATGTCTTTTAGTTCCTCCGTGTCGTTAGTTTATGTAAGATTCTACTTTCCTTTTGTTTGGAAACATCTTGGGCTTGACCAGGTGTATGAATACCAAGCGACATTTCTACCTTTCATTCATCCTCCTTACTCCACTACTCTAATATGATTTTGTCACCCGTACGCTCCAGTAATATCTTACAACACTTGGCTGCGTAGTCTGTTTTCCTAAAACTAAAAAATATCGGTATTCAAATTATGTTGTACACTCCTTGGGCTAATGCGGTGTTCCAAATTTGCTGACGATACATCATGATGCGTTTGGGGTAAATGTGGGGGGGGGGGGTGGGGGCTTTTGTTTTTGTGGGAAACCCAAATATAAAGGTTTTACAAATTCTTTTTGTTTTGGACCTCTTTTTGGGTTTTTTGGCCATTAAAAATA
>Ga0123355_10017096_pt1 | contig 11453 bp, 8 predicted proteins | sample TergutEmb28metaG_3_FD_89872 | JGI IMG/M metagenome (GOLD analysis project Ga0123355, IMG submission 89872) | Embiratermes neotenicus P1 segment gut microbial communities from Petit-Saut dam, French Guiana - Emb289 P1 | ecosystem: Host-associated > Arthropoda: Insects > Digestive system > Gut ...
AGAGCAACTATGTCACGCAGACCGCCGGGCTCTTCAATCAAGCCGATTTCCGTATTTGCTCCGGCAATGGAATTCGGATTTATAATTCCGAGCTCACTATATAACGACAGTCCGGGAAGACTCAACGGAACAACATGGTTTCCGCGCAATGCCGACAGATCTTTCCGCGGAGTCGTAACAGTAGAGACTGCGCTTCGCCTGTCACTTAACACCGTTCCGGCTATCATCCTTGATGAAATAGGCCCGACAACCGGCTTTAGATTCTTAACAGATGCTCTCGGATTTCAGCTAAACCCCGCAGATGAAGACTATTCTCCGCTTGCAGCAGGTCAGCTCACTAACGGTGCGACTGTGCGCGAGATGACCGCAGGATTTACGATGTTCCCCAACGGCGGTGAGTTTATGGAGCTTAGGTCTTATTCAAGGATATATGACCGCCATGGCAATATCTTCATGGATAACCCTGCAAACGGCGTCAGAGTTTTGACGGAAAATAATGCAAATATGATGACAGCAATGCTGCATCAAGCCGTTGTAAACGGAACAGGCGGAGCCGCAAATCTCGGTGCCCGTATGCCGACCGCAGGTAAAACAGGCACATCCAACGAAAGCCAAGACCGTTGGTTTGTCGGATTTACAGGTCACTATATTGCAGGTGTTTGGACAGGCTTTGACACCCCTGCACGTATGTCCGCACCACAAGGAAATCCGGCAGCACATATATTCCGTATGGTCATGAATCCGATTCATGCAAATCTGGAAACCAGACAGTTCGCAACGCCTACAACACCTGCAAGACCGGTAAGACCGCCGACAGCTAATGTAATTGAGCAAGGCACCGTTACAGTCACATTAGTAGATGTAATGGGCAATACTCTTTCTACACAAACAAGAACCGGCACTATCGGTTATACAATGACTGTCAGCGCTCCACCGCTTACAAATTACGCAATAGTCGGCGATTCATCCCGTTCTATCACTGTTTCAAGCGATCCGGGCAGAAACCAAGTTGTGTTCGTCTATAGATGGGTCGGCGGTGCAGCAACAACTCCGGATACCCCCACACCGGGCGATCCGACTCCACCGGATGATCCTACACCTCCACCGCCCGACGGAACATATCCGCCTCCGCCGCCACCTCCGACGGATACACAACCACCTCCTCCGCCACCGCCGACGGACACGCAACCACCACCACCTCCGCCGCCGACGGATACACAACCACCTCCTCCGCCGCCACCGACGGATACACAACCGCCACCTCCGCCGCCGCCGACGGACACACAACCACCTCCGCCTATCTGGCCGGAAGATCTTGAGTTTTAAGGCTAATAGTGCATAAATATTAAAAGCACAATAACTGTCATTTAAAATGTGCGGGTTGGTTACAAATCACAATGAATATACATAATGCGGCATCTATCCCGGCATTTTACGGGAAAAGATGCCGCATCGGCATTTGTAATTGAATATACTTAAGTCTTACTTTTCGCAGCGTTTGTAATGGGTTAGCTATAGTGTATATAACTCTTGCTGCAACTTATATCAAATTATGAAAATTCCCTATTGAGTTATATCCGTTATTTCTGTATAATTATGTACGATAAATTTGAGGAGGAAATATTGTGAAAAAAATACTACTAATTCTTGTTATCCTGATTGCGGCCCTCGCCCTTACCGCATGTGGCGGTGAAACCACACCGGCTACGACTCCGGGCGGCACAGCCCCTGATACCGCTGCAAACGGCGACGCGGATGTTGATGCAGATAATGGCGGTGACGCAGATGCACCGGCCGGAACTATTACATCAATCGAAGACCTGCAAACTGCAATTATCGGCGTACAAAGAGACACCACCGGGCATATTTTCGCTGACGAAAATCTCCCTGATGCAGAAGTAGATGCTTTCCCTCAAGGCGGAGACGCCGTTTGGGCTCTGCTTGCAGGTACAGTTGATGCTGTAATCATCGACAGCTTACCTGCTGCACGATTTGTATTTGCAAATCAAGGCCGTCTTAAGATTTTGGATGCTGAGCTGACTCAAGAGTATTACGGCATAGCATTTCCGCTCGGAAGCACCTACACTGCCCTATTTGACGATGCTATCAATGAGTTACGTGCAAACGGCACGATGGATGCAATCTATGACTACTGGGTAAACGAAAATCCGGCTGCTTCACGTTACGTCTCGCCGGAGGGTACAGAACATCCTAACGGACTTCTACTAATGGGAACAAGTGCAGGATTCGAGCCATTTGAATTCTGGGAGGGCGACCAAATCGTTGGTTTTGATGTATGTCTGGCAAATGCGATCGGCGATGTCCTCGGATATGAAATTGAAATCGTTGACATGGACTTTGGCTCTATCATTCTTGCAGTTCAAACCGGAGTTGTTGATTTCGGTATGGCCGGCATGACTATCAGAGACGACCGCCGTGAGCATGTTGATTTTACACAAGGCTATTTCAATGCGTCACAAGTCGCTATAGTAAGAGTACCTTAACCCCAAAATTTGCTGATTTTGAACCGAGGGTGCAAATTCCCCTCGGTTCAATAGTTCCTACCGTAGAAAGGCAGTTGTATAATGGCAGCTACTATAACAAATATAATTGACATCATAGTAAGAGGTTTTAATAACTCTTTTATAGTTCAAGACAGATGGAGACTATGGTTATCCGGACTTGAAATGACACTTCTGATAACATTTTTTGCTCTGCTTATGGGCCTTGTCATTGGACTTTTTATTTCTGTAATCCGAGTGTCTTATGACACATTGGAAAAGCCAAACATGATTCTCCGAATACTCAATAGAATAGTAACTATTTATGTCTCGGTAATTCGCGGCATACCGGTGATTGTACAGGTGCTTCTTTGGTCGTTTGTCCTATTGGCAGCGTCACGCAATCATTTGCTCATAGGCAGCATGGTCTTTGGAGTTAATTCAGGAGCTTATGTTTCCGAGGTTTTTCGCGGAGGCATTACAAGCATTGACAAAGGGCAAACGGAAGCCGGTCGCAGTTTGGGCCTAAGTTATATGCAAACCATGATAAGAATAATTCTACCGCAAGCTATCAAAAACTGCTTACCGGCATTTGGCAATGAATTTATCAGTCTGCTAAAAGAGACTTCTGTAGCAAGTGTTGGAGCTATTACCGAAATAACGCACGTCCAAAATATCATACGCGGTCGTACTTTTGACCCGTCGCCTCTGTTTTTTGTCGCTGCTATCTATTTAATTTTGGTTTTATTCTTAGAGTTCCTTGTCAGAATAATGGAAAAGAAACTCAGCAAAAGCGACATGCGCGTCAAAAAAATTAAAAGAACGGGGTTGAGGGTATATGAGACACATGATTAGCGTCAAAGGATTAACAAAAAACTTCGGAGACCTAAAAGTGCTGCGCGGAATTGACGAGACAATCTCCCAAGGCGAAAAAGTCGTTATAATCGGACCGTCAGGCAGCGGCAAGAGTACATTTTTGCGTTGCCTAAACCTCATGGAGTTTCCGTCAGGCGGTGAAATTTGGTTTGAAAACGAAGATGTCTCTAATTATAGAAAAGGCAACCTGCTCAATTCACATCGTCAGAAGATGGGTATGGTGTTTCAGCATTTTAATCTCTTCCCACACCTGTCTGTTGAAGAGAATATAACCCTTTCTCCGGTTACACTGAAAAAAGCAACAAAAAAACAAGCTCTGGAAACTGCTCATCGCTTGCTTGATCGTATCGGACTTATAGAAAAGGCTAAAAACTACCCTGCAACTCTCTCAGGCGGACAGAAGCAGCGTGTGGCTATTGTAAGAGCTCTTGCCATGGAACCCGGCGTAATGCTCTTCGACGAACCGACATCCGCGCTTGACCCTGAGATGGTCGGAGAGGTGCTCGACCTTATGAAAGACCTCGCGCATGAGGGCATGACCATGGTTGTTGTTACACACGAGATGGGATTTGCCCGCGAAGTCGGCAACCGTGTGTTATTTATGGATGAGGGCATTATTGTGGAACAAAACGAACCTGAAGAATTTTTCAGAAACCCCACAAGTCCGCGCTTACAGGATTTTCTGGCAAAAGTCGTATAAACTTCCCTCTTTCGCAAAGAGAGTGGCTCTGCAAGGGGTCTGTATCAAAATGGGTAATTTTGATACAGACCCCTTATGTAGGGGCGATTACCAATCGCCCGAAAATATAGACATATCAATGTAAATTCAAATATCTTCCATGTTGCGGGCGATTAGTAATCGCCCCTACAAGTTCACGTTGTTGTTTTATTATTCGTTTTGATACAGACCTGTTTTTCTACTACCTCACCCCTACTTTTTTTACATCCCGGCTATTTTCATCATTATAGCGCACTCCAGACGTTTTTTAAAAAGCTCACAGCCTATCTCATATATCCCATCGGCAGCACCTGTGTCGTTGTATGCATTAGCAGCACAACCCCCGCTGCAAAAAAACTTTGCCCAACAACTCTTACACTCGTCTCCGGAATAAATATCTGCCCTTTTAAATTCACTCCGCAGCTCATCATTTGTAATCCCCTGCCAAACATCACCCATAACAAACTTATCATCACCTATAAACTGATGACACGGATAGAGCTTTCCGTTCGGAGTCACAGCCATATACTCCGTTCCGACCCCACATCCTGCAATACGCTTGTGAACACAAGGACCGCCGCTCAAATCAAGAGTGTAGTGATAAAACTTAAAACCTCTGCCCTCTTTTTCCCTGCTCAGCATCTCATCTGCAAGAAGTTCATATTGTCTGAATAATTCCGGCAGATCTTCACTTGTAAATCCAAAATCCGATCCGGGTTTTGCCACTGACGGCTCAAGAGAAATTTCCTTAAACCCCATATCCGCTATATGCAATATATCACTGACAAAATCAAGATTCTCAGGCGTAAAAGTACCTCTTATATAATACCCCTTACCGCCCCTGGCATCTACTATTTCTTTAAGTTTCGGAAGAACAGCATCATAACTCCCTGCACCGTCAGAAAGTATGCGGTGCTTATTATGTGTCTCAGATCGTCCGTCTAAACTGAGCACGACATTATACATCTCACGATTTGTAAACGCTATAACATCTTCATCTATATTTAGCCCATTCGTGGTCAGCGTAAAACGAAAATTCTTACCGCTCTCCTGCTCTATTTTTCTCGCATAATTTACGATTTCCTTGACAACTTCCCAATTTAACAAAGGCTCTCCGCCAAAAAAATCAACATCAAGATTCTTCCGCCCCTTTGAATTTTCTATAAGAAAATCAACGGCCCTCTTCCCTGTCTCAAGGCTCATCAGCCCCTCATCTCCGCCATATTCGCCCCGCCCTGCAAAACAATAAGCACAACTCATATTGCAAACATGCGACACATTCATGCACAGAGCCTTAAGACTCGGTGCATTTTTCATATTTTTAGGGGTAAAATCATCAGAAGCAAATAATTTTCCGCACTCAATAAGAGCGTCAATATCGCTCAAAAGCTCGTCAAAATCATCTTCCGTAAGTTTCGAAAATTTAGACTTAAGCTGCTCTTTGACATCATCTGCGCCAAGATTTTCTCTTAAACATATCGCATCATAAGCAACCTCATCAACACTATGAATCGAACCGCTGAATGCATCTAATATTATATTATATCCGCCCAATTTATATGCGTGTATCAATTTATAATTCCTCTCGCAATAGTCTCACAAAGAAGCGGCCCAATGCTGCAATCAGACAGCATTCAGGCCGCAATCTTAATCGTTTGAATTATTCTTTGTTGTCTTGATTCTCACATTGCTGATTCGCTACACCGCAAGATGTCTTGCAAGCAGATTGGCAGGAAGTTTGACATTCACCGCAACCGCCGTCTTCGAAGCTCTGAGAAAAATCACGTGTTTCTAAAGTTACTATTCTTTTCATTCAAGTTTACCTCAACTAATAATTATTTACCGCTAAAAACTACCATATTTCCGCCCAAATGTCAAGGGCGTTGCAACGCAACGCCCTTGCTTAATTTTAATCTATCACGCGTGCATCTCTGCCTTGGAAAATATGCTCCGGTCTTGAGTATGGTCTTTCAAGAACTTGCCACATACGCGGCTCAAGCAGCTCTTCCCATGTCTCATGAATACCGTCAGCTTTCATTACATAGTAATGAGTGTTGGTCGCCTCTTGAATATACAGATAGTACCAAGCACTTTCATTCATATTGTCAGGCCATATAACCATGTCCGGTAACAGATCGTCCGGAGTCTCAGGCAGACGCTGAAGCATACGGTTTATCATAGCAGTTGTTTCTGCTCTTGTTATCGGTGCATCAGGACGGAATCTACCGCCAAGACCCTCATCACCTCTAACCCAACCATTGTTGGCTGCTGTGTTAATGTAACCATGCGCCCAGTGTCCGTCAATGTCGTTAAACTGCGCTGTGCCGTTATCCATTGATCCATCCATGAATCTGACTATTGTTGCAGCCAGTTCAGCTCTTGTTATAGAGCGCATCGGTTGGAATGTACCGTCAGGCATACCGACGAAGATACTTGCGTTGGTTGTTGTGGATACACCATTGTTAAACCATTGTTCCAGAACAACATCCGGGAATGGATTTGTTTGCATCCAGTAGTGCGCACGAGCGCTGTCAGATATCAGACGGAAGAAGATTGTTGCTACTTGCGCTCTGTTTATGTTTTCTCTGGGTCTGATTGTGCCGTCCTCAGCGAAACCTATCAGGTACGCATGGTGGATTACTCGCTCTTGTCCCGGCTCTTCCGGAGCAGGTGCAGGAAGTTGTGCCGGTGGCGCCGGTACGCCTGGTGTTATTGTGTCCGGTGGACGTGTTACAGGTGGTGCTGGTCTTGTCAAGCTGACAAGATTATAGCCATTCCGATATCTTGGCATGTCACCATCTGTTCCGCCGCCGCTTGGGAAATCCGGATGAGTTACAGTTACAGTGTATTCACCCGGTGGGAAAGCCGGGAATGTAACTGTGCCGTCCGGGCCTGTCGTACCTGTATGAGTGTGCCCTCTGCTGTCTGTCACAGTAACAGTTGCACCGGGTACAGGAGCGTTGTTATTGTCTCTGTCTCTTACAGTTATTGTCAAATCACGTTCGCCTAATATAACTTCTGCCGCTCCATTTTCACCGTCCGGCATAGTTCCTGTCGTTCCGCCGGATGGGAAATCCGGATGCGTTACCGTTACAGTGTAATCACCCGGTGGAAACCCTGGGAATGTGATTCTTCCAAATGCATCGGTTGTGCCGGTACGAATTTCTCCATTTTCGCCGACCACGGTTACTTCAGCATCCGCAACAGGCGCACCAGTGTTATCTACTACATACACTGTCAAATCATACACATATTCTGACGGAATGAGAAAGAATTCTTCATAGTCATTGCCATCCGGCATTATGATATCTCTTTCTTGATTCGGGAAATCCGGATGTGTCACAGTTATAGTGTAGTCCCCCGGTGGAAGATTTCCAAACACAATAGATCCGTCATCATTCGTTCTTCCTGTACGTTCAACTCCATCAGGACCAATTATAGTTACTTCTGCATCGGGAATCGGTTGACCGGTTTCCTCATTTATTACATATACGGTCAAATTATTACCGGGCGCCGGAGTGAGAGGAACCGTCGCAATTCCATCCTCACCCTCTGGCATAGTTCCGGTAGTACCGCCCGGCGGGAAATCACTATGGGTTACAGTTACGGTGTAGTCACCCGGTGGGAAGTTCGGAAACAGTACGTAGCCACCGGGGCCTGTGATGCCTGTACGAGTTTCTCCGTCTTCGCCTACTACAGTTACTTCTGCACCCTCAACCGGCGCACCAATGTTATCTACTACATACACTGTCAAATCATGGTCTGTCGGCGGACTAAGAGTAACGTTTGCACTTCCGTGGTCATCTTCCGGCATAGTGCCGCTTCCGATACCGGTATATCTCGGAAAGTCAGGATGTGTTACTGTCACTTCGTAGCCACTAGGCGGGAAATCCGGGAATGTCGCAGTTCCGTCAGGACCTGTTGTGAGTGTATGTTCAGTACCATCACTATCTGTCACAGTAACTGTTGCACCCGGAAGCGGTCTGCCACGATCATCTACAACTGTTACAGTTAGATTAAATACACATTCACAAGGACATGCATCATCTGTGCAACACACGCAATTAACACAAATGCAGTCACCGATATGACATGATGCAAGCAACTCATTTCGCATTGCATAGAAGGCAGCCCAATTATTATAGTTTTGCAACGGTAGCCATATATTGTTTAAATTCTCAATAGGCGTAACCCTGCGCACGGTCTTAGTTCCAAACTCGTCAATTGTATAACAGAAAGAGTTTGTAACCATTATCATGTACCAGTGAGCTTCATTTAATCTATCTAATCCAAGCCACACAGTAAAATCATTCCATATTGCGGATGGAACCACAGGTCCCGTAGGATAAAACATTCTGAATATGTATCTGACAGCATCCATTCTTAATGCAGGTTCACCGGGGTTTGCAAGCCACTCTGCCGAAAAAGTAGGAAGTTGAGAAATACTACCAAACATAGATACAAATTCGCCCACAGCATCCATCAGATTTTGTCTGGTGATACCAACACCACCGCCAGCAGCAGGAAATGCCGACGTAAATGCGAAACCTGCACTGTTAACTGTGTATAGAGAATTTGCATAAAACGGTGATGGACCCAAGTTATTTAACGGCATATTCGCTTGCAGTACATCAAGAGGTAAAATGCGATGAATTATTGATACTAACTGCCCCCACGGCATTGCACTGCCTGGTAGCATATCGCCGCCCGGCGTGCCAATTAAGAAAGGAATAAAGTGCCTTACATCCTCACAGTCATCCACACAACATGTACAATCCGGATTCGCTATGCAAGTGCAAGTTGCTGTATCATCACAACAACCGCAGCAACTTAACGGGTCACACGTCGATGCCGACACCATCATAGGCGCAACAGCAGCAAGCATCATAATCGCCAGTAAGATAGCTAATACCTGCCTAGTTCCGCCAAACTTTCTGATTTTCTCTTTTTGCATAAAATTTTGTCCTCCCATTTTCAATAAATTTCACTAATTTATGCAGTATCTCCCACATAGGATTGACAATATAACACAAAATGTCATTAAAATGCAAGCTTTTCATAGTTATTTGACACTTTTTTGTCTAATCACACACACCTTAAGCATAACTATATTTCTTCTTCATCTTCTTAAAGAAAATAATCGTCATAAATATCCCCAACACCTCTGCCGCAGGTATTGCAGCCCACGCGCCGCTTAAACCAAACAACACCGGCAGAGTCAAAAATGCGATAAAAACAAAGATCAAAGTTCTAAACAAAGACAACACCGAAGAAACCACCCCATTGTTAAGTGCGGTAAAAAACATAGACGCAAACGAGTTAAAGCCCATAAATATAAACCCGCCTGCGATAAATCTAAACCCGGTAGATGCCATATCGTGCATCGGAATACCAACAGGAATATCGTAAATGCTTATAAGTAAATTCGTTGACAAAAATGCAAGCCCCACAGCAGCCATCGAAAGAATCCCTATGAGCCGCAAACTGTTTGAATAAGCCATCTTTAGGTTGTCTGTATCGCCCTTACCGTAATTAAAACTGATAATCGGAGCAACACCTGACGAATATCCGATAAATAACGCTGAGAAAATGCCCATCCCTGCAAACATTACTCCTGCCGCCGCTTGCGCTTCCGCACCGCCTAAATCCAGCAAAACATTATTCATAAGCACCGCTGTGATACTTACTGCAAGCATTGTTACCATTTCAGACGCACCATTTATACAAGTTCTCCCCAAAGCTCTGAAATCTATCCTCGGCAAAACGAAGTACAATGTGCCATTTCTTACAAAAGTGAAATATGTCAGACCTACAAAAGTAGGCAAAGTGTAACCGATACTCGTTGCAAGAGCCGCCCCCTGTATTCCCATATCAAGCAAATATATGAACACAAAGTTAAGCCCGGCACTCGTAAGTCCGCCTAAAAGTGCAGTTACCGCGCCATAATGCGCCTTACCGGCAGTAATCAGAAATTGCTGAAACACCATACCCAACATTGTCGTCGGCAAAAACCACAACAGAGGCTGCAAATAATCAACCGCCATACCGCGGATAAAGTAATCTGCACCCAATATATTAAGTATTGACTCTGAAAAAAGCATTCCGGCAATCATCAAAACAACAGACGAGATAAGTGCTGCAAGCACTATCAAACTAAAATTTTGCCTGCCCTCTTTTTCACGCCCCTCGCCTATTTTCTTTGCAATCATTGCATTTCCGCCAACACCAAGCATAAGCCCTATTGCCATAGCAAAGGACAAAAACGGAAATACAACGCTCACCGGCGCTAATGCTATAGGGTCAATAAGTCTGGAAACAAAAATACCGTCCACAATTCCAAATGTACTCATGATTATCATGGACAAAATCGTTGGAAATGCGAACTTTATAAGGTGTTTCCATGTCGGTGTTTTGGTGATACTCTCTGAAGCTTTTGACTTTTCTTCTCTGGCGGCTTTAAAAACCGTTGCATGTTTTGTGTTTTTTAATTGATTTTTCGGCATAATTTATGTTCTTATCCCACATATCATAATCGCAAGATAATTTTATACTCCCCTTAATTAGAAAACCGTGCTTTAATTATATGCACATAAGGATATTCTTCATGCAACTCCGGCTGCTCTGCAAATGCTTGAAAATCATCAAACATACGAATTCCTCCACGGGAAAATTTTGATACATACAAAATAATTTCTTGACCATCTTGAATATCAACAGGTTCTCTTATTGCTCCGAATGCACGGCCCAGTCCTGCGCTTTCAATAGGCGGAGATTCAAACCTGGCACCGGCGCCGCCACTCATCGTAAAAGTCCAATGAAATGTTTGATAATAGTCCTCTCTGGTGGAACTGATAATAACCGCCAAACGCCCGTCAAGAGGCTCTTGATGACCCACTTGATGTATTCCCTGTCCGCTTTCAATCAATTCCCCATAACTGTAAACATCCAGCCAAATTTCTACATTTTCAAATGTATCGGAAGTTTCGAAGTCAAAAAGAAGAATTTCATGACCGGGTATCGTGATTATATCCATAAGCTCCTGTTGATCATCACTTAACTCCATAGGCCCGATTTGATTATGAGACGGCGACGAACAACCCGCCAGAAACAATACCATTGCCATAATGCAAACAATAAAAAATATTATAGAATTTTTCCGCGTTACAAACATATTTGTTTCCTCACTTTAAATAATACACACCCCCGGCGCGATTCGAACGCACTACCTTTCGCTTAGGAGGCGGGGATTGTGCTCTTGGCCCCATGCTGCTTATACTGTGGCTCTGCGAATATCATGTGACTCCGCAGAGCCGGGAGTTGTAACGCCCCCTTCGACCGAAGGGGGTGCCGTCACAGAC
>Ga0123355_10017097_pt1 | contig 11452 bp, 7 predicted proteins | sample TergutEmb28metaG_3_FD_89872 | JGI IMG/M metagenome (GOLD analysis project Ga0123355, IMG submission 89872) | Embiratermes neotenicus P1 segment gut microbial communities from Petit-Saut dam, French Guiana - Emb289 P1 | ecosystem: Host-associated > Arthropoda: Insects > Digestive system > Gut ...
AGGCTGCATATAAAATTTATTGGAGTTTATTGGACGAAGAAAATTCAAATGAACCTCAACCCACTAATACTCGCCGTTATAATAGAAATGCTGTTGCGGCAATTCAAGGTAAACGCTGTGGTGAAGAAGCGGATGAATTTAGTAAACTGACATCAGAGGTCATTTATCATGAAGCTTATGAAAATGCTGATTTGCAGTATGTGATACAAGGTGCCAGCTTAAAAGAAAACATCATCTTAAAGCAAGCAGGTGGCAATTATAAATTTGGTTTTAAGTTAAAAACAGAAAATTTAAGTGTTAAACTATCTAGCGATAAACAAAAAATTGAATTTTGTTTTAGCACTTGGCAATGTGCCCGTGAATAGCAGGCGCAATAATGTGTATCATACAGATTTTGACCTTACGCAATATTTTGAAAATGTCTTTTATGCCGGTATGTACGAGTCATGCCCAAATTGGCAAAACAATGGCATTTTAATTAAGGCTACTGACGAGTCTATTCGCACGAACAATTTGTTTGAAGTGTCTTCTCGCTTTGGACTTAGTTTATCATTTGAGTATCGCTCTAATAAAGGCGTGCAAACTGGTCAAACATTTGAAACTAACGCTATAGATAAAGGCGTGTCTAAAGTGAATATCCGAACAGGTGCACTACATTTTGCACAAAATCTAATATCTATCCCCGGTGAGCGGTTTGGTTTAGACATTAACCATATATATAACAGCCATATGGTTAGAAATCCTATTATTAGAAACGCCGCAGGCACAGAAGTTTATAACGGCGTTTGGAAAACAAATTATAACCAATTTATTATCCCAGAAGGCACCAATATGCAATACATCGATGCAGAAGGCACAGTTCACTACTTTGTTTTTGCAGGTTTACAAAATAACAGTAGGGTGTATGTGGATGAGAATGGCTCTGGCTGTATGCTTTATTGCAACAGTGCAAATCGTAACAATGGCAGACTATTTGATAAGAGTCATAATCAGTTGATTTTTACTAATAACCGTTTAACACAAATCATTACTCACGGTGGCGCAGTAACTACGATTACTTATCAATCTGCAACATCGCCTAATATAGATAGGATTACCAATCAAGTTGTTACGGCTACTTTTCATTATGCAAATAATATACTAGATGAAATTAGGTGCGCAGGCGAGACAGTATCTTTTAGTTATGACGGCAATAAAAGAAATGTATTACGCCATATCCGCCACCATGGTACTGGTACATCCACAGTTCCACCAGTATGGCAAACGGATATAGCCTATACTTCTGGTGTTCAAAGAAGAGTTGTATCTGTAACAGATTTTTCAGGCAAGCGCATTGCTTATAATTATCGCAGCGACAGGCCTTTTATGGTTTCTTACATTACAGAGAGTGCTACGCTATCGAGTATAACGCCTACCGCTACAGTTAGCGGTAATATGAATGGCAAGATTCTAAATATCCGCTACTTATCTAAAAACCGTATTTTAACGATAGACCACAAAAATATTCATACCATACATAACTTTAACAATAAAGGACAAGCCACTGCCGTTTATGAAAGTGAAGACACTAGAATTGACGAAGTTTTGCCTGTGGGCGATATTTCGTACGCTGGCGGCGACGAGATGCGCAGCGTGCAATGTGTGATTAAGCACGCCCATACAGACGGCTTGCATGCCAATATTTTAGATGGTGGCACAAATATCACAGGCGGTGCATGGGATAGAAGTAGAGCATATGGTGCAGTGTTTACACCAAGAGATATGTATAATAATATCACTGGCAGACAAGTGTATCGTTTGAGTGGCAACCCTTTTGAAAAATGTTTTATCACACAAGATATAGCTGCTAGCAGATTGCAAGCAAACCGTATGTATACGCTGTCGGGTTTTGCATGGGCTAATTCTGCCGATACAACAATCGACACAACAAGAACGCAGCAACGCACTTTTGATGTTACCATAGAATTAAGATACAATAATCGAACAGAAAGCTACTCTGCAAAATTCGATCATAAAAATGCATCATGGCAGTTAGCCGCAACAGCCTTTAGGGTAAGAGCAGGCTTATCTGGTGCAACCGTTTACTTGCGCTATGATCATAATATTAACTATGTTGTGTTTGATAATATCCGCTTGCAAGAAGGTTTTGCTACCATTACAAGAGGCGCATTTGTAGATAGACGCAATAGGGCAAACCATTTCTTTGTAGAGGATATTACGCGTACGCATTGGCAAGATTCTAATGGCACACAACATTCGCATCAAATGGCCGTAAAGCACTTAGATATGAGACGCATGATTTTAGATGCTACAAGCGACCGCCCGCAAACTTTGCGTGCGCAAAACGGGCAACATAGAATCAATAATGTGTATAACATTCGTTTTGATGTAGGCGCAGCACAGCCAATTTCTATTTTAGACTTAGAGTTTAGAAACCTTTCATTTAATGATATAGGCGATGTATCGCTAACTTATCAAAACCAAATAGCTGCTGGATTTGTTAGTAGGGCACATAATGAGTATACCTATATGCCACAGCTTATTGGCGTTTTTGTTGATGGTGTTAGTTCTGATATTTCACCTAGCGAAATGCTCCGCAGTATTAAACGAGGTGAGCGCAGAGGACAAGATGTACAATTTTCATTCCCCCAAGTACAAGGGCAATCGGGCAATCATCCAAGAATTTCTGCCTTTGGGTTAGAGGAAGTATTCCAGACAGAAGTCGTAGAAAATATAGACGAGGCTTCTACCCGTACAACCCGCACGCAAAGAATGCTACATGACATTTACGGCAGAGAGATAAGGCAAGAAGATATGCGTGGGTTAGTTACAGAGCAAACCTATTTTGAATTTAGACCAGCAATGTCAATAACGACTGCGCTCACGACGGTATTTCATAGAAATGCCACAAACAATAGGATAGTAACGCAAACCATCTATTCTAATGACGGTAATCGTGTGGTGGCGTTTATTGATGAAAACGGTAACCGCACCAACCTAACACACCACACCGCCAACGGCAGAGTGGGCGTATTGGAAAGTGCTACCACGCCGCTAGGTCAACGCACCAATTATAACTATAATGGCGATAAAACACTGCAAAATACAAACGCTACACTTGCGCCAAATAATCAGCTTAACCAAAATGCTTTTACCTATAGGCAAGGCTTTTTAACAGGCGTTAATCACCACGGCACCGCTTACAATTTTGAGTATAACGGTTTAGGCGATATTACAGGTATACTGCGTGGCAGTCAAAGATTTTTGCGTATAACACATAGCAATCCGCTGAATCCGGGTAACGATACGCAAACAATAGATGCGCTAAATGACGCTGGCAATACTACTAGTACTGTGCGTAGCACTACAGACCGCTACGGTAGGCTATTACAAGTCCAAAGAGGCAGAGGTAATAATTTAAACACCATTCTACAAAATACTTACCAAACTGCTAATAATAATGTTTCTTATGGTTCTTCCAACCTTGTGCAAACAGTTGACAATTTATCTAGTATAGTGTATGATTATAGTTACGATATGCGTGGTGATGTATCTAGGATAGATTATAGTGGGGCGAGTGGTGCTGTGCCATTTGCTGGTAGCTCTGAGATAAGGCGTGATGCCCTTAACCGTATAAACTGGACGGAGCGTAGATTTAGCGACTTAAGCAATGTTGCCGATAACCGTTTAACCTATAATGTGGTGTATCAAGCCAATCATCCCGACAACAGAGTTGTAGAGACTCGTATTGCTAACCGCTTTACACACAGGCGCACCTTTGATAATCTAAACAGAATAACAAGACGGAATCTTTTCACGCCTAATACTTCGTTTGGTATTGATGAAACGGTTGTCTATAGAGCAGGCGGAGGCGGTTTGGCTAGCCGCACAGGCGATGTTTCTAGGATATCTTATGCGCTTGGCAACCACCCGATTAACACTTGGGAATGCGAATACGAAGGTGCGTTTTCTTGGACGGATACAAGTAGGCGTTTATTCAACGAAACGGATGACTACGAATATGATGCGAATGGCAATGTGAGTGTTTACACGCTGGGCGGCAGAAGAATAAGTTATACATATGACGGGCTTAATCGGTTAACGAGAGAGATTAACGCCGTTACAGGCCGCACTACGCATTACACTTACGATGCGGCAGGCAATGTGCTTACTAGACGAGTTGTGGTTACGGCGAGTGGCGCAACCGAAAAGGATTTGCGTTATAGCTATGATGGCGATAGGTTAACGGGTTTTGGCAATGAAGCGATTAGCGGTTATGATTTGCAAGGCAGACCTACTAACTATAGAGGTTCTACTTTAACATGGGACTTTGGCAGATTGACAAGGGCAGTGCGCAGCGGTGCTACGCACGATTATGCCTACAATGCAAACGGCATAAGGATACGCAAAGTTAGCGGTGGCACTACGCATAATTATCATTTGGAAGGTAATAGAATAGTTAGAGAAAGCCGTGTGCGTACAGGCTCGGGCAACGGCGCAGCGGCAGGCGAATTATTCTTTTTGTATGGCATAGACGGCATCTGCGGCTTTAGACACAGAGTAGGCAATGTTACACGCAATTACTACTACCGAAAAAACATCTTCGGTGATGTAGTAAGCCTATGGGAAGACAACGGCAACAGAATCGCCAACTACCAATACGACGCCTACGGCAACTGCACCATACATAATGCACAAGGCACAATAATAACAGACCCAAACCATGTGGGAATAATTAACCCCATAAGATACCGAGGCTACTACTGGGATGCAGAATTACAACTCTACTACCTAAACGCAAGATACTACGACCCTCAAACCGGAAGATTCATAAGCCAAGATAATATAGCCGAACTGCAACCCGAAGAACTAAACGGCTTAAACCTTTTCGCCTACTGCGCAAACAATCCAATAATGAATATCGACCCAAACGGCAATAGGTGGTGGCGATTTGCGCTAGCAATAACAGCCGTTGTAGCTATCACGGCTACAGTAGTAGTCTTGTCTGTGGTTTCGTTTGGTGCAGCCGCTGGCCCCTTAGCCGCTGTTGGTGTTGTTGTAAATAAAAAAATAATAACAGGAGCTATTATAGGAGCCGCTGTTGGCGGAATTGTTGCAGGAACTTCGGACATAATTCAACAAGGTCTAGAAACTGGTTGGGACGGAGATCAACTTGATATGAATAGGGTGCTTGCTAACACGGCGATAGGCATAGGAATAGGAGCAGCAGGAGGAGCGGCAGGTGGCGCAATAGCTGGCATAAATAGCTTGACTGGTTTTACAGCAAGAGCAGTTCAGGGATTGGCTTATGGTTCAATAAGTATGTTGTTGACAGCAGGTACTTACATTGCTCGCTACGGATCAGGAGTAATGGATTCATGGCAATTTATCGCCTCATTAGGTGTTTCTTTTGGCATTGGATTTCTTGGAGGATTTTTTGCAGGACCGAATGCAGGATTAGTGATTTCTTTAATTGGTGCTGTCGCTAGTGCCTCACTGAAGGAATTCTTTACTCAATTAATCTCAAATTCACAGTAGGATAGTTATGAATGGTTTTTACATTTTTTTAGTTATAATGGGTACTATTGGTTTATCGCTCGGTTACCCTCTATCGCTCCATATTATTTGGCAAATTGATGGATTGGGTAAAACAATTAAAAAGAGAGTTATTCAACTGCCTAGAGTTTTACAGTTTTTTGTAATTCGATTTAGGCGTATGAAAACTATAAAGCAAGAAAGCATTCTTTATGATGATTGTGGAGTTCTTATGGAAAGCTGGGTTAAAATTGATTCTATAAAAAACGATACTAACAAAAATGCTGTAACTTTTTTTGCAATACTGTGGCAATTTTTTGAGCATATCTACTTTGGAGTGCTTGTAGCCTTTTTTGTATTGGCATATCCCGGTTCGGTATTTGCCATATTAGTGATAATTATGTCAATAATTTACATTCCTAAATTTATAATTTTGGGTGTGATTTTAGTTAAATGGGAAAAAAAATGTACTTATTTCCTTATAAAGGAAATGAAAATCCCAAAAAACTTAAATCAAGAAGAGTATCCATTTACTTCAAGAAAAAAGGATATTGTTAATTCAGACAATTCTGATAATCACATTCAAGATGACGAATAAGCATTTTTAGGCAAAAAACAAGGCAGAGAGTAAAATCTTTGCCTTGTTTTTTACATTTATAATTCCACATATCTACCGCATATATACTTTCTAACCTTGCTCAAATGGTTGACTTATTGTCTAATATATCACAGTTTTAATCATAAATAAGGATTTAATATGGTTACGATTGACAAAAACTTCGAGCTATGTTTTTTCTCTGCAAATATAAAATGCAATACTGGAAAAGAAGAAGTTTTTTCTATGAAAGAATACAAAGTATTCAAAAAACAAAACAACATTTAGAGTCTGAAAAATATTGTTTTGCCAGCTTCTTTTAGGCATTAATTCATTGTTTTCAATTGTGAAAAGACATAGAATTCAGTTGCCATTTTTGTCGAATTGTGTTATACTTCTATTGATGACATGTGCCTAAATGGAAGAGGCGAGAATGTCTAGAGGTGAAGAGTAATGAAAATAGCAGCAATAAAGATAAAAAATTTCCGCAGGTTAAAGAATGTTGTAATAGAGCTTAGCGAAGATAACACTCTTTTTGTAGGTGCAAATAATAGTGGTAAAACTTCGGCAATGGATGCGCTAAGAAAATTCTTGGTAAAGGGCAGCAATAAGGGCAGTAATTTTGTATACAATGATTTACCTGCAACTAACCGTGCGATAATTAATAAGATTGGCGAAGAATGGCTTACAACTGACAATAAGCCAGCAAGTGAGTTGGATTGGTATAAAATTTTGCCATCAATGGATGTATGGTTAAGTGTTGAGAAATCCGAATTTCATTTCGTCTCGCACATTATTCCCACTCTTAGTTGGGCAGGAGGGTTGCTTGGAGTACGTCTTAGTTTTCTGCCTAAGGATATCGAGAAGTTATTTCTGAGCTATGTTCAAGCGCATACCAATGCTAGAGATACGGAGAAGAAAGGAAAAAAGCGAAGCGTTAAGTTGCACCCTAATTGTTTGTGTGACTTTATTGAGAAAGAGTTTAGCAACTTATTTGCGATAAAAGCCTTTATTTTAGATGATACAAAAATTATTATTAATCCAAATGAGCCTGCGACTAAACACATCGTAGATTTTGGATTGGAGCAAGATACAGAAGCGGGATTTGAGTGTACTACTAGCAACCCACTTGATGGTATAATTAAGGTAGATATGATTCAAGCCCAAAGAGGGCTGGCTGACGCAGACACAACTACCGAAACAGTTGGTCTATCTCCGCAACTAAGATCTTACTATGATAAACATCTAGATGTGGAAAAGGAAACAAGTGTAGATGATTTGGACACTTTAGACGCTTTGAAAAAAGCGAATGAAGCATTTGATGTAACATTGGAGACAAAATTTAAGCCTGCATTTGAAGAATTAGAAAATTTAGGATTTCCAAGCATATCAGACCCCAAAATTACGATTAAATCAAAATTGAGGGAGATGTCTGCATTTGAACATGATTCAGCTGTTCAGTATGCTTTGACAGATGATGATCCAACATTAAGTTTGCCAGAGCGCTACAATGGGTTGGGGTATCAAAATCTAGTATCCATTGCGTTTAGATTGATGAGTTTTCGTGATGAAAGGTTACAAAAAGGCAAAGTGAAAATATCGAATGAAGATGGTAAAATAGCGCCGCTTCATTTGGTTTTATTAGAAGAGCCTGAAGCTCATTTGCATGTGCAGGTTCAGCAAGTTTTAATTAAGAGAGCATATGAAATTTTGTCAGGCTACGGAAGTTTAGCGGAAAATGGACTAGATACACAACTGTTAGTAAGCACACATTCAAGCCATATATCAAAAGAACTGTCGTTTGATAAAATTAGATACTTCAAAAGAAAGCAAGCAGCTGAGGTAAATGGGTTGTATGGAATAGAAGTTGTGAATTTGACGAATGTATTTGGCAGTGGAGCAAAAAAAGACGAGAATACTGAAAGATTTGTTCAGCGCTACATCAAGGTAACTCATTGTGATTTGTTTTTTGCAGACGCGGTAATTTTTGTCGAGGGCTCTGCAGAAAGTATATTAGTGCCATATTTTATTAAAAATGAATATCCTAAGTTAGATAGCCGATATATAACGATTTTGCCGATAGGCGGCAGTCATACACATCGTTTTAAGCCATTAACCGATAAGCTAGAGATACCTGTACTTGTTGTCACTGATATTGATCCCGTTGATACAAAAAATAACAATAGAGCTACTTGCCCAGTGAGAAATAATAATATAAAAACGAACAATGTTGCGCTGGATAGTTGGGGAGTGTCAAATAAAAAAATAGCAGAACTATTTGATCTTGAAGATAACAAGAAAGAGTTGGCTAATGGCAAGGTTAGGGTAGCCTATCAAACACCAGTCAATATAAAAGTAGCAAAGCTTGCGGGTGAGGTTTTAGCCGCAACATTCGAAGATGCTTTGGTTTACGCAAATATCGAGACTATTAATTCAGCGGCTAACAACACAGGTGTTTTTGCTAAAGTGAAGAGTGCAGTAGCCAAGGCAACGATTGGAGAATTCAACGAAGAAGTTTATAAAATATTTAGAGGTAATGCGGATAAAGCTTCTTTTGCGCTAGACTTATTATACGAATTGGAAAAAATTGATACACCTTCATACATTAAAGATGGCTTATCGTGGCTACAAAAAAAATTGCAAAAAGTAGAAGCAGTATCATTAGGGAGTAAAGCGAATGCAAAAAAAGATAGCAAATAAATTGAACGACGATGAAATTGACGCTCATGTAGATGAGAAAATTAGGAAATGTATTAAGGAAAATAAGAATTTTTTCATGTTTGCAGGAGCTGGATCGGGAAAAACACGCAGCCTAGTAAAAGCGCTGGACTTTATTGTCGATTTTCGTGGTGAAGAGTTTTCAATGAGACATAAGAGAGTCGCTGTAATTACTTACACAAATGCGGCTGCAGATGAAGTGCTTCGTCGTGTTGACAACAATTATTTGCTCAGCGTGTCGACAATCCACAGTTTTTTATGGGAGCTTATAAAGCCGTATCAAAGAGATATTAAAGAATGGATTAAAAACAAACTTAACGATGACATAAAGGCACTTGAAGAAAAAAAACTAAAAGCTCGCTCGAGAGATCATTCCATAGACATTGGAAAAAAGGAGGAAAGAGTAAAGCAACTAGACAGTATAAAAATATTTTCGTACGACCCTAATGGATCAAATGTAGGCAAAGGATCTCTAAATCATTCTGAAGTCATCAGTATGGGTGCCGCATTCATTAGTGAAAAAGAAACGATGCAACAAGTATTGGCGAGTAAGTTCCCTATATTGTTTATTGATGAGAGTCAGGACACAAAAAAGGAATTAGTAGATGCTTTGTTGAAAATGGAAAAAGATTATCCTGCCGATTTCTTAATTGGCATGTTTGGAGATACCTTACAAAGAATATATTCTGATGGTAAGGAAAATTTGGGCAGTGAGATACCTAAAACATGGACATTTCCAGTTAAGAAAATGAACCATCGAAGTAGGAAAAGAATTATTGATTTAGCAAATGCAATAAGGAGCAACGTAGATAAACAAGTACAACAGCCTAGAGTAGATAAGCAAGGCGGCATTGTGCGATTTTTTATTGCGGATAACTTAGCCGATAAGGCAGTTATTGAAAAGCAGGTTAGGACATCTATGAATATGGCTACTGGTGATGATAAGTGGTTGTCTCCAATCGATTGCAAGACTTTAGTGCTTGAGCATAGCATGGCGGCCAGCAGGTTGGGCTTTGCAACTTTATATACTGAGCTATATAAAGAATTTGATAATCTTAGCGACGGAGATGTTGAAGAACTTTCGTTTTTAATTAAAGTTATTTATCCATTAGTTCAAGCAAGATTGAATAGCAATGAATTTACTGTAATGCGTGTTCTTAGAGAAAGCTCATTTTTGTTTAATAAAGCTAATATTATTTCTTCAAAGAAAGATGCAAAAATGCTTGATAAAATTTCTAAGGATTTAGATTCATTGTGTTTATTATGGGACGGGGGAGCAATTCCTACATGTATTGGTGTTTACAAAAAATTAGCAGAATTACATTTATTCGAGTTGCCTAAACGAGTAGAAGAAGTTTTAAGCGACGAGGTAACAATTGATAAAAAGGTTATAGCATTGAGAGGCGGATTGCAGGCATCATTCTCAGAGTTGATTGGTTGGTGGCAATATGCTAATGAAGAAACCCAATTTGCGACACATCAAGGGATTAAGGGGCTAGAATTCAATCGCGTAGCAGTTATTATGGATGATGCAAACTCAAAAGGTTTTATGTTCAGTTATGATAAGTTATTTGGGGCTAAAGCGCTAAGCCCAACGGACACTAAAAATGAAGCTGAGGGCAATGATTCATCTCTAAAAAGAACTAAACGCCTTTTATATGTTACATGTACAAGAGCAATCGAAAGCTTAGCACTAATAGCCTATACAAGTGATGTAGAGGCAGTTAAGAAGACTGTTGCTAGCAATGGATGGTTTTTTACTAATGAAATAATCGTTTTGAAAAATTTAGGAGACGAAAATAAATGATATATTTTGACAAGCAAACTTTAAAAGAATTAAAGCATTATGTGTATAGACTTGTTGATCCGAGGAATGGACATACTTTTTATATTGGCAAGGGGCAAGGTAATAGAGTGTTTCATCACGCAAAGGCGGCTGAAAAGGAATTAAAAGAACTTATGTCAAAAGATGAAAAAGAAAATCAAAACTCGTTAAAAATGCAAATCATAAAAGAAATTATAGCCGGTGAGCAAGAAATAATAACTATTATACATAGGCATGTGATGGATAAGGATGCTGCTTTTGAGGTTGAGTCAGCTTTGATTGATGCGGGTTATCCGCTTACAAATGAAGTACGAGGTCATTTTACTGATAGAGCGGGTTGTGTGCACACAACAAATTGTCAAAATGTATGGTTGTAAAAAATTAGGGAGCATAGATCCTAATGATAAATGCCTTATAATTAAAATCAGGCAAGATATAGTAAATGAGAGAGGGAGTATATATGAAGCAGTTAGATGGTCTTGGAAGATAAAGATGACAAGAGCTGATGAGGTTGAGTATGTGTTAGCAGTAATCAACGGTGTAGTTCGTGGTATATTTAAAAATTTGAAATGGCAGAAATGTCATCGGAATCGTCAAGGCAGAATAGAGTTTGAGGGCGTAATTGTTAAAGATGGCGAGATATATGATAAATATATAGATAAACTTATACCCGAGAAGTATCGCAAAAAAGGACAAGCGAATCCCGTTATAACTCCATATTAAAAATCATAATAAAAATAACTTTAGACCTCTCTAGCGATAGAAAGGTCTTTTTTCTA
>Ga0123355_10017098_pt1 | contig 11451 bp, 4 predicted proteins | sample TergutEmb28metaG_3_FD_89872 | JGI IMG/M metagenome (GOLD analysis project Ga0123355, IMG submission 89872) | Embiratermes neotenicus P1 segment gut microbial communities from Petit-Saut dam, French Guiana - Emb289 P1 | ecosystem: Host-associated > Arthropoda: Insects > Digestive system > Gut ...
AAGGGAAAAATGATAAATTCCACCGTGGGGAAAATTTTTTTTTTTTTTCCAAACAATTTTTTTTCCCCCGCAAATCCCCCCCCGGTTTAAAAAAAAAAACCCTGCACTGTCCCCCCCCCCCCCCCCCAACTCTTCACTTATTCTTGCCGTTTTTTATTCACCATGGGGGGTGCAAATCAGCCAGCACGCCGACACAGCAAACAGTTGCTGCTGAAATGGTTGCCCACTTCGTGCTTCAAGCTGACCAAATATGCGATGTTATATTTTCCCATTATCACTTTTCTGGATTTTTCTAAAATGTTAAGACAATATCATCTACGTCCTACATGCGAATTCTAATAGCATTAACTTTATATTCAACGGTTCTTTCAAGCAAAATAAAGAGTACACTTACTCTAACTTACTGAAAACTGCTGCCCTGGACTTCGTTCAGCACGTGGCTGCCTCAGACTTAGTCGTGAGTGTCGTTCCGTGAACCCACAGTACCATTATCTTCCAGCGGTATCTGTCTTTAATAGGTGCTTGAGAAAAATGATTTAGTTTACCAGCTTTAAACGTCAGGCTTCGTAAAGCAGTGATGGTTATGCAAAATACATATGGCTCGAATTCTAAAAAGTTATCCAAAAGGCCTTCGGCAATAACCAGATACTTTTTCACAGCACAATAATTTTTCTTGTGATGTGGCATTTAAACCAATCTTGCCCTTTCTAAGGGCTTTAGGAATTATCACCTTATTATAAGGTTCACGCCTACCGTATTTAACAACTTTCGGCATTTTTCAATCGCAGCTGAATATTTATTTTTCAGTGGGCTTGCATAACAAAATTTTCGCTTAAAACTCCGTGATATTTGCACATAATTATAGAATAAGACGCAAACGCCGGCGCAAATACATTAGCATTGAAATAACTGATGGAAAACTACGTGCAGTACTGGCAATTTGCAACAGAACACACGGTCGACTGGTCCATTCAGAGACCCCTGGGGTGGTTCATTGATAGCAAATCCGCCATTTTTTGAAGCACTAAATTTCCATGAAATCTAGAAACTAAGAAAACTGGTACAGTAAATTGTACAGTAGAGAACACGTGTTTCCATTTTATAAAGACAGTTCTTCCTTTCTCCCTGATAGTAAAAAACGTTGAGGCATACGCCCAAAATAAGTATAGGAAGGTCGAAAACTTTGTAGCCAATTTTCTTTGTGGCCTTTTCACGTACGAAATTAAATTAACTAAGCAAGATGACACGTCGGAAATTGCTACTCCTACAACCCTGAAGGCGTCTAGGTGTCAACAGTATTAGAAATATCGAGGTGTTCCGTCCATTGCTACGGTCCAAAGACGGCAAGCTTACTACATCTTTTTACTTATCAAATGCGCTGTCAGATGCAACTATGTGCGCAGAACAAGGTACAACTCAAGGCAATAAAAATGTTTTGTTAGAAACTACAATACAAAGTATTTTCAAGACTCGAGTGGTTTAGACCAATTTTCAAGGTCATTCTTGGGGTTGGAGGGAACAACTGTTCAGGAAAATAATTTTTTGAAAATAATAAATGAGAGGGAAAGCAGCTAAGAATACTGGTTTACCGAATAGTTATTTAATTTCTCTGCACGAATTCCTTTGGACACTCTTCGATTCTTTGAATATTTAGTGAAGTTCCCGAAAAGTAAAATTAATGGAGTATTGTGTTCATTGTAAGTTTTGTAACAAGTGTGCGATAAGTTAGGCTTGATGTGCGGCTGTAACGTGTTTCCACGATTTTTATTGCCGTCATATTGTTACAATTAATGATTGGAATTTCCCTGTCGATTTAGTAGTAGTTAGTATACATCCTAGACATATTTTTTTTTTTTGCATTTAACACGGCAAGGTTTCAACAACAGAATAACAAAATTCTATTAACCAAATTATTTGTGCCGCCATCAGGCTTCACAATATCTAATCCCAACGTAAAATACTTATAGCACTACATATGTACACAGAAAACCAAAATTATACGTATAATTAAAAAATCTCTTGGAGGCATATAGGCACTTGTCGGTCCTAGACGCCGTCATTCCCCTGAAGAGGGTCTCTAGTGTTTACTCTAATTAGGCCTACTTCCCGATGTCGTGACAACTCCAAAACACCTGAGGGAATATCCATGAAACTGCATATTTTAAACGACCAATGTTCAGCCATTTAAATTGTTTTCATATCGGAAGGTTTCAAAGGTCACTCGACGGAAAAATCTACCTGTCTCTGCGCATGTGCATGGGTTTTACATGCGTGTTCTGGGTATACGTTTGGACGGGTGGGTGGGTTTTTAATGTGTGGTCACCTACGTAAGAAATGGAACGTGCACTTTTTTCAATTTAAATTGTGCGTGTGTAAAATTGAAATCTGGTTTTCAGTTTGTGGTTTCTCTGTATCGTAACAACGATACAATCGAACATAACTCTAGCGCTGTTGATAGAATTTATGGGACAGAGAAGGCACCATATTAGGTGAGATATTCATAGACCTACATTTTCAAAGCTTTTATTATCAATTATTTTTGTTGCCGCTTTCAAATATTTGTGTGTATTCCTGTTAGGATTTCTGAAGTTGGTGTTGCAGTATTATTGAGAGCTAATTTTACTTCTTAATGCTAACTGATGTTGCGCTGTACAAAGACAAATTATGATATAGTCCTGTAAGAGGAATTCAGAAAAGTCGCAGAGAAATAAGAATTCGAAGTGAAAGTTTAAGGTTGACACCTAGCAGGCAAAAGATGTTACAGATCCTGTATTTAGGCATATGTGGCAAGAGTTTTAACCGTACTGTACGGGCAAAAACGATTTTCATGAACTTATTCTCACACTTGTTGCTGTGGACAATACGTATTTAGATAAATATTTTGTATGAAAGTATATATTTTCGTTACAAGTTGTGTGTCCGACAAATCCCTTTTAGGCTCGTTTGTTTTAAGTATGCCAATGAAACTTCTTGTCGTCTGCCCTCATCTGGCTCAGAATAGGGTAATTTGGCGGGCTCTTGTCAATGACAGGAGGAACATTTGGGTTCCATAAAATGCAGGGAATTTATTGACAAGCTGAAGACACATTAGCTTCTCAAGAAAGGGCTCTGCGTCATGGAGACCTGACTGCAAATGTCGCCAACATAATGAAACGCAGTGAACTATTTTACAGCTGTATAGTCGGATTAAGTGACCCTGCGTTCTCCGTCACTTCCCCTCGCCGATGCATTGTTATAGTGTTTGATTACAGACACTTTTAACATTGTGAGTTATTTGATGTCACTAAAGTGAATACAGTGATTGTAATCTTATGTCAAGTGACGTCGTTAGGTTGGAAGATAACCCATGTTCTGGGGAGAAATACTTGTGTGAATATGGAGAGAACAATCTCAAGGATTGGCCTGTATCATATTTACACAACACAAGGCATGAACACTGAAGTTAAACAAATAAGACATGGCTGATACAGTTCTGATATTTTCTTGTTACTATGTATTCTGTTTCGTGGTAACCAGTGTCAAGATGGAGACTCTGACATATTCAAGCTCATCAACACTTTATATTTTAAATATCTACACGATTTTGAGGGTGGCACGTGGTATTAAAATCGTACCCTGTTTGGTCTTTTTCAATCCTTCATGTTTGAAATGGTCGGTCCTCCGTTGGGTCTGCTGTGACCAGGCGTGTAGAATAGTTTCGCCTGTCGTGCAGAAATAAGGTTCATGGGTTTTGATTCTGTTTTTTTTTCTCTCTCTCTCTCTTTCGAAACAGGAGGATGTGTACAGGGGAGTCAGCCAGAGGGATTCCAAGTAGACATAATGTTCGGTTTGTTAGCCTTCTGCTTTCAAACATGGGAAGATAGTTGAATAAAGAGAGACCAACTTGATGTCACTTGCTTTATTATTTTATTATTCAATGCTTAACATGTTTCGGATGTTAATACATCGGAAACATGTTGAGCATTAACTAATGAAATAATAAAGCAAGTGACATCAAGTTGGTCTCTTTATTCAACTATCAAGATGACGCACGGTCCAATAAACATAAGATGGGAAGATAATTTGTTGAATTGGAATATCACATATCGTATTGATATTTGGAACGTTAATATTATTTCAGTTTTTAATGTTCTAATTAGTGTAAAACGTGAATATTCACCTTTATTTTTACCATAGATTGCTCTTATTCTCTGCTTTGTGATATGTGAAACGTATTCGTGCAGATAAGAGTTATAATTCTGCTACTAACAGAATATACGTAAGCAAGTTACAGGCTGACTGATCTTACTCATATTTTAAGGCGTCTAAAGACGTTAACACTTTTGTTACCTAGCATATAGTGAGCTTATATAGTGAGCTTATATACCAGGTCGATAGGTATTGCTACATTTAAATATTCAGTCTAGGCTGACATCTAAGCTAAGAACCTTCCTACGAGTGGCTATGTGCAAATGTTTCAGGCATACACTGATAAGTGATAACTGCCTTCGTGAAGAAATTAAGAGCAGATTGCATGTAGGGAATCCTTAATTCCTTTGTGTTTACAAAATTAATCTTTTCCTTTGCTATCAAAATTGGAAATCACTAAAGTACTAAGGATACTAAGGAGAACATTTAGACATACGAAGAATAGACCTAAGGCTGTATAAAACTATAACGAATTTTATTATTTTGCCTTCTGCTAGGGTATTAATTACAATACAAAGGAAAGAGGCATGTTTATTATGTGCAATTAATCGGAACGGTCAGACTGTTCATGTAATGTGAAGGGAAAGTACATATTAAGAAATACAGGTGTAGATGGAAACCTGATAAAAGAACGCACTTTAATGCATCGAAGATGACGATGTGGCCTCTATATATGTAACTCATTAGGAATCACGTGTGGGGTTCATATCGACCCGGAAATTAACCTTTGTGTTCCATAATAGACGGCAAAATTCTTGAGTAGCTGTGCATCCGTTAGCTTCTCCATGGGGATAAGCTCTTTCCTGTGAGGGTTGCATCAACATTCAAGTGCCAGTATCTGTAATGCATTCGTATGTTACACTGCTATGAATTCATATTACCGAATTTCTCACATTTAAGTCAGATTTCAGAAACAGTCAATCAGTTTCGACGCAATATAATTGCCGCTGAACGAGTATAAATTTTATGATCCTTTAATTGTGGTTGGATCTTAAGGAGTTTAGGCCCCACCTTTTTGCCGTGACTTATAGATCCCATGCTCTAAAATTTGCAGCACAGTCTTGTCATTAAAGTTATAGAAGTGAACCATAATTCTTCCCGTAGCAGCCGCACATTGATTTCCTCTCCTATATCTGTATCATTTGTCATCTCTCCCTCTTCTTTCGAGACACTTTTATAATCTAGGTTGACACCGTCTGACGTAAGCCTTGCGTGTGACTAACGCAGATATTCTCCAGTTTTGTATACTACTGTACTTATCTACTGGTTCCCAGTTATTTTTCCAGTAGGATAGGACCAGCAGTGTGTGTCAAATTAGATCATTTTGCGTATAAAGTGCTGATGAGACAACATTAAGACTGAAGGCTATTGTTGGACAGATTTTAGTGATATGTGAAAATTACAGAGTACCTCAAGAATAAAAACCAACTAGAAGTCACTTATTATTTTACTATACTTCTTATAGGCTCAACATGTTTCGGGCACTACTATGTCCATCATCAGGATCTCGCGACTATGGTGTTGATTACCACATTGGTCGTTTCGTTCTTGGTTTGCTGTATGTTGGAGGTTAGGTGCGGTTAAGTTGGAGTAGTGTCCGGGCTGCAGCATAGTAGTGCCCGATACATGTTGAGCCTATAAGAAGTACAGTAAAATAATAAGTGACATCTAGTTGGTTTTTATTCTTCAGTTATCACAATGATGCACGGTCCAACAAACATCAAATTACAGATTACCGTTTTTTTTTTTTAATATTTGCTTTATTGTCGATCGTTCTGTATATTTGGGCACAAGTTATTACATTTAAAACTTGTTTGTTACAGTTTTTTCCTTTTGCACTTAAAATGGTGCCTGATAGGGGCTTTTATTTAATAAGAAACGCGTAGCACAATGGAAAATAAAATAAAATAAAATATTATTAAACTGTTGTGGTAGGGAGCTGCCTTTTTGCTATCACAGTCAAAAATTGCACCTGAGGGGCGATAAAAGTGAAAAATGAACGCCCGGTGAAATCTTAGCAGGTGAATTCTGAGATCCATCTCGACTTTCCGAACAAAACAAAACAAAAAATTATAAGTATACTTTTGATGAAAAGCATAATTCAATTAAAAACAACCGTGGTTATAATTTTTTCGTTTCACTTGTGTGGGTACAGAGACATGCGTACATTTCAGTAGAAGCTGTTGATCAGCAACCTAAGATCGAATGTAATCTTAAATAATGCACTTAATTATTAACTAATTACTGCACAGTAATAAGCTACATTCTTTAATATTTGAAAAATTATACTGATTTTTATTTTTTAAGTATGATACATAGATGATGAAATTACCGATCATCCTGAATATTTTAATCACTGCCTATGCCGTTAATTTTCGCTTCAAATTAAAATGCTTCAGACGTCAGTGTCAACAGAATTAAGTTAGATAAAATGGAGAATATAAATCTGTGCCCTTCTGGGAAATTACGCAGCCCAGAGTGGAAATTTACAAATGTTTTAAGTGAACATATCTGTCCATCTTAAAGGCTCAGGCAATCCAAGGAGAATAGTCCATACAAGCAGTTATAAATGTCGTAATGGACGGATCACTGGCTATAAATGGGAATGTGAATTATTTCCCATAACTTTTGGCTTATAACGCTGCAGATCAAAGTTACCGTCTTCTGGTTCGTGATGCCGCATAGTTCGATAGACCAGACTACGCTCCATTGCCTGCCACCATACCGTAAGCACCATCAGAACATTACATCTTCCGAAGTAAAAGCGCTGAAGACTTTACTACCGCTTTGTGAGGACATACCGACTCAGGGGAAGAAGAAGCGCGACTTCGGAATAGAAGGTATTAAGAAATATAGCATTTGCATCGTTTAACATTTATGGTGTTTGCCCTTCCGAAATTTGCTCTGATCATGGAGATATTTCGGTAAATTTGTACAAAAGTTGACGACGATTAGAGAACAATTCCCTGTTAACAGATGATCGGATGATCATCAGGCTTACGGAAAAGTGTATCGGGCACAAAATACGCCTGTGTTCAATGTCTGTCTAAAATTCTTGTTCGCAATTTTTCGCTGAAAATTAGTATATACTGAGTTACGCTCCACGAATGTGATCGGAATAGCCTAGGCTACGGGCTGGGTGATCGAATAGTCACGGTTGGATTTCCGGCTGAGTAAGAAATGTTTTTCCCCAAATTTTCTAGGCCAGCGCTAGGACCAATGCAGGTTCATATTCAAAGTGTATGTGGGACTATTTCTCATGAGGCAAACTGACCGGCACGGGAAGCTATGCGCTAGTTCCTTCGTCAAGGATCCGTGGGACTGTCTTCCCATTCCCACATGCTGGAATTAAGTTAAAAGCGGAACCCAAATGCAAGGCGACGCGGTCTGGCGCAGCATGAGTCATAAACTATCAGTCTTCTTGCGCCGCCGACGGCTATATTGTCTGGACTGCAGGCGCTCATACTGTGAAGTGTTGACTGTCATATAAAGTGTTATTTTCACAAATATTTAATACTAGTGTCAAAACATGTTAGAAAAAATCCTGTATCATTTGCCTTAGCCAGTTAGAAGACGTTCGGCCTTTGCTTCAATTCCTTCAAACTCAGTGTTACATAGATGATAAAAATCGAAAAACCCGTCTCTTTTAATGAAAAAATGATAGAAAAAGAAAGTATTTTTCTTCAGGAAAACATTAGTTGATAATGCAGAGTAATTAAAAGCAGCCTCACCGAAAAAAAAAGTTTTCCCAGGAAGCTGGTGTCTGAAAGCCGTATGTACACGTGCAGCCAAAATTGTTGCACGCGAAGCCACACGAACTTATATTTGTGCATAATTCGGGACACAGACCGAACTGAGACTGGAGCTGTGAATCTGTGTGTAGTGCTGAAGTGGAGTAGTTGTTAAACCCTTGTTAGAAATGCGGCATTATTCCTTCTTATTTAAACTGGTCACGCAAATACGTAAAACAACTGTTACTGGACGATAGATCTTCTTACACCTTACACGAGTCGCCTTAGATTTGTGGACTGGTGCTACATCAGCGTGACAGGAATTATAGGAACAATATGCTTGCCGGAAGTAATAAAATCAGAACGGTGCTTTCGTATATTGAAACGGGAGGAGAGAGAATATGGACTTTCTTTTAGCAATATGGCCCAATTGTCCATACAGTCAGTAATTCGATTAAGGTTAACCCTTTAAAGATGAAACGCAGACTACTTTATTTAAAGACCCAGTCCGTACCGCGCTGTAAACAATTTTCATCTCGGTTATAAAACCAATCAGTTTATGCTGTAAGTGGCACAAGTCGCTGTTTGTTCTCAGATGAATACAAAACACATAAATAGTGTGGGCAGAGCGTACAGTTGTTGAATGTTAAACCTGTTGGTGCATCACGTAACAAGTAGGTTTTAGAAGGTCAAATAACATTTTTGAATACAGTACTTTGTTTGCAGTATGTGGCCAATTTCTCGTGCGACGGTTATCTGTGCGGAAGGTCGAAACAACGCATGTGAAAACAATCCACACACACACAGTAACACGTGTAAATCAAGTTAAGTCAGCCAATTTTGCCCGATTTAAAACTAAATTGAGTTAGTTCGCGAAGTTCACTGGAAATCCCGATATCAGTTTTAATAAAATTCTAGCGCTGTTTCATGCGGACAGACGGAGTAAAACTAACTGGTGTATTTTTGAAATTTTTGTACGGAAGGCACCAAAAGTGTTTCCACCAAATCCATTACACCTCCCAAATAAGAATACTCTTTTATATTTATAGGTTAACATTTCCAGCCATTGCAGAATGTAACCACAATCAGAACATACAGCTACTTAAGCTGTTCATGTTTTATGACTCCAGCATCTTAACCTTTTGACGCCTAACGACCCCTATAATGGTCGTACCGCACCGCTAACCTCTAAACGTTGCATTTTATATATTTATTCAACAAATACAGGTACTGAATATTTTAAACATGGTATATAGGCCTACTCTCCGTTTTTTTTCTTCAAGATGCAGTTTGTTTCATAATTCTAACGTATTTGGTTCTTGTTTTATTCACATTTTATATACAGGTGTGCTAAAATTAAAAAAAAAAACAATTCCGGCGCCAAAAGGTTAAAGAAGATATTTTAACTGTTCCGAGAAACGAAATGTTTGGTGGATTTTGTATAGCGAATTATTCTTCCGAGAAGTCAATTAATCAATGTGAATAAATTTGTTGTCAAGTACGGAAGGTATCATGAAGTTGCGTGTGTTTACTTGCAGTGGTAAAGTTGAAACTACATGTGCAAAATGTGCTTGAATGAAATTATACCACGCCGTGTCAAAGCGAGCATATTTTGGGTATAATATGCGTGCAAAACCTTTTTTAAAAATTGAGGAACAACATAATTAAGAAGTACGTCCATATCAAAACATATTTTTCACATTTATTCTATATTCAAACCGTGCATATTGAATAATATATGTTTATTATATACCAACATATGCACAAATAAGTACTGTAAATTTACATTACCGACATGTTTCGGTATTAATACACCGTCGTCAGGGAGTTTACAGTTGTGTTAGCTAAAGGTATGAATTGTTAAAATGATAAAATACAATACAGTATTGTGGTGTTATGATATACGTTATTTTATAATTTTAATAATTCATAACTTTAGCTAACACAACTGTAAACTCCCTGAAGACGGTCTATTAACACCGAAACATGTCGGAGTAATTTAAAATATAATATAATACTATTTGTACACATGTTGGTATATAATAAATATTTATATTTTTCGCAGTTGAATTCTGAACATGGTCAGCCGAGTATGTCGATACAAGTATAGGTGAAATTACTGAGGCAAATCAGTACGACACAAGAGATCAGCTGCTTTCGGTAGCTGTAACATCGAAGAGGACGTCAGCCCTAGACCTGTGGGCTTCACTTTAGATGAAGATTAAGATACGAAATTTCTGTTCTGGACAACGAGATTTCATGTCTTCAAGTCCGTGTAAGGTTACTCTCTTCTGGGACGTGGCGTGCGGTAGCTTCGTATGTACGTATGTGTGGACGGTACGGAACTTGCCCTGCAGGTACGGTACCTAAGCCCATGTACCCCCCCCCCCACACACACACACACCACATCGCCTGACAAGATATACTTCTCACGCTCCATCTAGACGAAATCCCTTTAGGTCACATAAATCAAGGCAGATATACACACTTCAGGCAATATAAACGGCTAGGAGCTTCTACTTGAAGAGGATCACCATCACATAGCTTAGGTGTCGCATTACGGGTTTATGTTTGTCAACATTGTGTGTTCTGGAACCTTCAGTATTTTAATATTTCAATGTCAAGTCTGAAGTCGATCAGTGTCTGGATTAGCGTTTAGCACGTGTGATCCGTTGTGCAGTTTACTCAGTGAGGATGGCAATACGGTGCCGAAACATGTAGGAGTTTACATATAACATGAATTGTATTTTATGGTTCGTATTTTATTGGATTTATTGAGGAAACTTGTTGGTTAATATACATAACCCGGTATTACGTATTTGTATAGCATTTTACCTAAGTTTTATATACTCCTGCCTAAAAACTTAGTTTTCTACAACTTAGAACATTTTGCCCAACAATTGAACAACTGTCTTGTGATCAGTTTATTTCACGGAATATGAAAGGAGTTAAATAATTTTAGCTACTTAACACACGTTCAAATGGGAACTGTCGAAGTCTAGTGCAACTTGTGCGTGCAAACCTAACATTCCTTATGATACCGACCGGTCTTAAATAAGGCGAGCTTATCCAAATTTGTGGAATTAAATATTACTTTTTGGAATAAGAAATAATGTTAATTTAGGCATTAAGAGCGGAAATATAAATAAGAAATTAATTGTAATAAAAGGACGTACCTATTTTGTAGGAAGAAACGGAATGCAATCAGTAGGTTAGGTCACACCTTTGTCTCCTTACCAGTCTGCAGGATAAAGTAATAGTATGAAGGTAACTAATGAACTAAGACGACTGTAAATATGACAAAAATAAGCGATTTTGGGGAACGGTAACTGCTTTTAGTACGATGTTTCGGCTGTAATAACCCGAAAACCGAAATAGCATACAAACTTGATAATTCCACGCTTTGGTTTGTGTATACGTGGTCTGTTAGAAAAGTATCCGACCTTTGGCCGGGAAAAAGAAACTGGCTTACTTGGAGCGTTGGACACCTAATCACCCTCAAAGTAGTTCCCTTGGGACTCCACACACTTCT